>PVMK01127710.1_pt1 | contig 41034 bp, 35 predicted proteins | sample 1853481 | NCBI WGS metagenome assembly PVMK01 (sample SAMN08533507, study PRJNA380276) | Marine sediment metagenome, whole genome shotgun sequencing project.
CTGGATTTTGGGCAAAAAGGCCTCAAATGATTTACCGCAAAGTCCGTCGTGGACCTTCTGCTCAAAACGGCTCCGGGTATGCAGGGCGTACCATTTGAGGGATTGTTGATTGTTGATTGTTGATTGTTGATTGAGCATTCTTTAAAGTCATATACCTCGCTAACTGGTTGAACATCTTATAGAGTTACTATCTTAGCTGGATCCACCCCTTTTTCAATAAGATATTCTATATCCCTGGCCGTGTCATCAAGACGGGTTACCAGAATCGCATCCCAGTCTTCCCTGCCTAACCTGTCAATGGTTTCGGCCTCAAACTCAAAGAATCCCTTCCCGTTTTTCCTCTCATCAACAATTCCCACCAAATGAATGTTAGTAAGCTGCAGATAGAGATATGCTAACTCGGCTACCTCTCCAGCACCGAAAAAGAGGATGGACGCTATCCGGTTTTCTTCCATCTCTTTGAATTTGCCAATTAATAACTGCTTAATCTCCTTATAAAACCTGGTCGAGTAGTGTAGATATTCCACTGTAAGACGGCTCTTTCTGGCCAAGCCTTCAGGGGTCAAGAAATATTTCACCCTGTTCTTAGGCATGGTCTTGACCTTGAAATATCCCTTGTTGACAAGTCTCTTTAGAAAGGTATTGACCAGGCCCAAGGAGATATTCAAGCGCCGAGAGAGTTCTCTCTGGCTGGGGTTGCCATCCCGTTCGATTTCTCCCATTAATCGGAGTGTGTGAATGTCTTGATTGTCCATTCAGAACGCCTTAATACCCAATACCCAATACCCAATACCCAATACCCAATACCCACTAAACATTGTTCATTAATTGAACGTTTTGTCAAGGAAAATGTGCCGGCGCGACATTTTTCAGAAGGAAGGAGTCGGAAATCATGGAATGTAATAAGAAAAAGATCTTAGAAGGGTATGATTACAATTATAGCCGCTCTTTTCAATATTTTCTGAAAGTTGTCCGGGAGGGAAAGGGGTAATTCAGTGGTCGGGACGACTGGATTTGAACCAGCGACCCCCGCGTCCCGAACGCGGTGCTCTACCAGACTGAGCCACGTCCCGACAATACATTAATTCATAACCTATTTTTGGGCCTGGGGCAAGCATAATTTATCCCCGATGATCTCAATGAAATTCTCCATGATCCCGGCAGTCGCACCCCAAATTGTGTGCTCACGATATTCGTACACGGGTGTCTCGTACATCACCCCCTCATATTCCACAGAATATCGTCTATTTTTTGAACCGGCATCATGAAAAAGACTCAGCGGCACTGTGATGACCCGCTTCACCTCGACCCGGTTGATAGCAAGATTATCCATGGACCTAACCATGCCCACAAGCGGGTGGATAATGTAATTGGACGCCATGGTCAGGGCATCATCGATGCCGCCTAAGATCTCAATGTCCTTTTCAGAGAGGCCGATCTCCTCATAGGTTTCTCTCAACACCGTCTCCTCGATGGATGCATCCCTCTTTTCAACTCCACCGCCAGGAAACGATATCTGGCCTTTATGATGTTCTACCCTCTCGGTCCTCTTGGTAAAAAGGACCCTGCAGACACCTCCCTCTTCCAAAAGGGGCAGGAGCACACCGGCGTGCCTAAAATTAGTGGACCTCTTATCATCAAAAAACTTTGGCTCTCTGCTGCTCAGAATATCACTAATCGTATCAGGCAAACATTTCTGATCGAACATGGCGACCTTCAGTAAAATCTATTTGACTCCGTATATCTCGACATATTCATCAAAATCCGCTTTTGTTTTTTTATCTATTGGGCTGAAGTTCCCCTGAATCATGACAGGAACCCTTTCCCTATAAAGATACTCAACTACCTCTCTGACCCCAGCCACAGAAAAAACCGGTATACCACTTTTGGACACGAAGTCCTGAATGGCATTTTCCCCCTTTTGCCCAAATATCACCTTTCCGTCCCGGTCATAAACAGCGGTTGTCTGTTCTCTGTCAAGCCCTATTCCTATTCCGACCATACGAAATGTCATTCCCCGGGACCGGGCCTCGGATTCAATTTTTTCCAAAAGATCGAATTTAGTCTTCATAGAGGTTGCAACATCATCCACTACAAATATCCGGCAGCCATCAAAAAAAGAACGGTTGACGAAAATGCTCTTTGACACGCTCCCTTCGCCATGGGTCTTAGCCTCTTTTCGATCATAGTCAAAGGTCATATCAACCCGGTGTTCGTGCCACAGAGCAATGGCAGTTGCGAGGGCAATGGCACTTCCTTTATAAGAAGGGCCTAAAATAACGTCTATGTCCTTGACTAACCCCTCTGTTATCATCATACCGGCAAAAAAAGATCCCATCTCGAAACTCAAACGGCCGGTCCTGAACATGGCCATATTCACAAAATACGGAGTTGGACGTCCATCTTTCAGAACAAGACCCCTGTCAAAAAAAATGGTTCCAGTCTCGGCTAAGATTTTAGCTAGTTTTTTTGTATAATTTTTCATTTTGTAATAATGCCCTCGGCAGTAAGCCGTCCAGACCCTGAAATTCTTGGCGCCGGATATATTGATTTCCACCTACCTGCCCGGTCCAAATCCCGGATAACGATCCCATGTTTCAAGAACTCCAATCTAATCCTCCTGTTCTTTGGCTACATTCTTGATCCCATCATCCGTTGTAGTTTGCAAGATATTCAACTGCTACTCTTGGGAAACTGACTCGTTTTTACTTTCATTTTGCGGAAGAAAGTGCTATTCTTTCTACCTTAATTTTACGGATTCTTAGTAGCAAAAATAAGAACTGTGTTAAAAATAAATATACGATTATGAAATTGAATATTGTTTTGGTTATACTTTCTCTGGTTGCTGGATTAATAATTAGCGAATATTTAATTAAAACCCTTAAATTGTCTCCACAATTAATTTCATTAAATATTGATAGTGTAAAAAGTGGTTATAAGAGTTCTTCTAATCCTATACTGGGATATGAATTAAAAGAAAATTATCATGACGATAATCCTAATTTGCATTTTGGTAATTTCCCAAAAACAAATTCCCATGGGCAAAGAGATATAGAGCGAATTTATAGTAAACCTCAAAATTCAAAAAGAATTCTTTTATTAGGTGATTCTGTAGTTGCTGGTCATGGGATTTTTAGTTTACATGATACTATTTCAAGACAATTAGAACAATTATTATCAGAAAGATCAAAGGTTGAAGTCTTAAACTTTGGAGTTGGTGGCTATCAAACATTGGCAGAAATAGAATTACTAAAGGTTAAAGGTTTGAGATACTCTCCTGATTTAGTTATTCTAGTGTTTGAAAGCAATGATTTTTTACCTGCAAATAATGATATCTCAAGATATGACCCTCAAATAAACCCTATTTTTCATTGGTTAATAAAAAAATCTGCCTTGTTTCGATTTATTTCATTAAAGTTTAATTTATTCCACCTTAAATTTCATCTTGACCCTAAATTTAGAGAAAAACACCATCGTTCTTTTTTAAATAATTCTGTCGATATTGGCATAAAAAAGCTAAAGAATCTTTCCATGCAACACAACTTTGATGTCTTTGTAATTATTTGGCCAAGATTTACTAAGATTAAAAAATATTTTAATAAAATTGATGATTTTTATCCAAATAAAAAATACCTAAACATCTTAATGAATATAGAAGAAATATGTAAGAAATATTCTATTGACTCTTATAGACTAGTTCCCTTTTTCATAAAAGATTATAATCAACGCTTCAACAATAGTAAAAAAGCAAGGGTATCTTTACTTTCGCCTAATGATCTTTATACAATCGGAGATACAGGCCATCCAAATATTGAAGGAAGTGGCGTAGCAGCAAAAAGCATTCAAGATATACTAAACCAAAGACATTTTCTTAAGTAAAAAAATCGCTTGGATCGGGCCAGATTCAACCGATCTAACGAGATCTTACGCCCCCTGCCCCTCGGGATCCACGTATTAATCCCAGGGTTTTCTCCAGCCCACGCCGAGCCTTTACAAGTCCGGGTTTGATCTGTAATGCCTTGAAAAAATGCCTATTTGCGCCCACTATGTCACCTTGCCGTTCCAGTATAAACCCCAAATTGGCATGTGCTTCCGCATAATCGGGGTTTATTCGCACCGCGTCAGAAAGATGTCCTTTTGCCTTCCGAATGAGTCCACGCTGTTCTAGAACGATTGCCAAGTTGTAGTGTGCCGACGCATAATCGGGATTGATCTCCAGAGCCTTAGACCAGTGCTTAACAGCCTCCGTGAATCTTCCCTGGGTTGCATAAACATTTCCCAAACCATTATGAGCTTCCGCAAGTGCCGGATTGATCCTCAAGGCTTCGGAGAAATGGCGGGTGGCCTCCTCGAATTCTCCCTTGTTCGCCAGAGCAGCTCCCAGGTTGATATGGATCTGCACAGAAAAAGGTGCAATCAGCAGCGCCTCAGCAAAATGATCGATGGCCTCTTCGACCCTTCCCTGGCGCAGAAGGACAGCCCCAAAATTAGTATGTGCCAGGGCAAAGCCCGGTTTGATCCGTATCGCCTCCAGCAAATGCTCGACCGCCAGTTTAAGTCTACCCTTATCGTTTAAGGCAAATCCCAAGTTGTTGTGTCCCCTGTGGTTTTTAGGGTTTTTGCTTACAACGTCCGTCCACAATATTATGGGATCTTGCCAAACCTTGTTTCTCACATATGTAGTCACTCCAAGGTATATGATAATAGAGATTGAAGTAACAACAGCCCATGATCGCCTCTCTGATAAGAGGTCGAACACCAGGTAAATAACTACAAGCGCGAAGCCAAACATCGGAAGATAAAGCCTATGTTCAAACAACGCATCGCTGATGGGAATAATGCTGGACTCCACAGAGAGAGTAATAAAAAACCAGAAGATACCGAAGCTTATGACCGGCCGTTTCTTTATGCTCCATATTCCAAGGCCGATGATAGCGATCAGAAAAAGAAAGGCTGCTGGAGTGTAGCCATCAAAGAACCCTACTTTAAAAGGGTACATATAATCGAGATTCTGACCGATTGGTATAAACAAGAGGCGTATATATATGGCTACCACATTGAACTGGGTGCAGAGATAACTCCAGCGGCTAACTGCACCAGTCTCCTTCATTAGGCCTGAAACATCTTCTAACAGACTCCCAAATTGGAGATCGCCCCGGAAGAAACCTGAGACATATAAGAAGAAAACCCCCAAAAGCAGAAAACCTGATCCAAACCAGACTATTTTTTTCTTCCACCCCTGCCATGTCCTATCAAAAAGGAAGTATTCGGAAAGGATAATCACACCAGGTAGACTCGCGGTGTTCTCTTTACTCAAAAAAGCTAACATCCCGCAAAGAAAAGAAAGTGTGAAATAAGCCAGGGCCTTGGGAGTGGAACCTGTACCGTTTGAATCGCTATAAAGCGCCCTTGCCCTTATGTAGAGAATGACTGAAGCCAGATAGAACATTGCAGCCATAGAGGTATATCTCTGGACAGTGTATGTGACTGCCTGTGTCTGAATCGGGTGCGCGACGAAAATCAATGCGGCAAATAGGGCCATTAATGGTATTAATGATTCAGAAGCGGCCCTTTTTTTGTTCACAGCCGCTCGTCGGGTCCTCGATGTTCTCTGTTTCGGATTAGCCCTGATCGTTGAAGCAGTTACAGGTGCAAACTGCTGCCTGGAAGACGAATACAGGCGTTTGAAAACGTTAAATGAAAGGAAATAGACAAGAAAACCGTTTATGACATGGACCAGAACATTAACCAAGTGGTAGCCAAACAAATCCAACCGGCCAAACTTATAATTTAGAGCAAAGGTTACGTCTACAATCGGTCTGCTGGAACGTAATACACTGAGTGAGAGATAGTTTTTTAAATCCCTGATCTTGACCTTTTTTTCAATCTGCGCTGTCCCATCAAAAACAAAAGGTGCTCTGTATATGTTGCTGTAAATAACCACAGCAACGAACGCAATAAGCATCAGCGCGCCCCATGGCCTTGTTAACTTGTTGATAATTTTAGTGTTTTCCAGCATAAACGAGCTCTGGGTCTTACGGAATACAAACAATAATGCTGTTTCTGTAACCGTTCACGGGTTTAAAGGTTGCATCCTCATCACCATACGTCATTTTGTAAACCTTTTGTATGGAAAACCGACCGTTATCACATTCCCACAAATCTGGACATGGTATTTGGCAATTATGTGTCAAAACCAGCAGTTTTTACTAGGACTTCAGGTCTTCAATTTTGACTTTGCCCCTAACTTTGAATCCCGCTTTCAGCAGCGATTTTTTAAGGTCTATTTATTAGCCTTATCCTGCGCTACACCGTCTACTTTATTACCTTCAAATGGAACTCTTCTTCAAAACACGCCATAATAAAGTCGAGATAAATATGGCCATTATGAAGACTGCAATAAATCAAAGTCAAACAGATGAGATGAGTTTAAAATAAATTTAGAAGATATTAAGCAAAATATCAACCCTTACTGTTTTTTATGTAACCGCCATATTTTGCTGGACTTTATCCCCCCTTTGTGATATCCTATTACCCAATTAACAAAGGAGAGAGCGATATGTTTGACTATGATCCACATAAATCCGTTCTCATGGGACCGGGTGGGGACTTAAGTATCCCCCCGGACGATCAGGCATCTTTGAAGTTGGCAATGCTTCTGCAGGGAGAGTGCACTGAAATAGTCCAACACAAGCTGCAAAAATGTTCCAATATTTAAGATCACGTTACTATCAGATTCGTGATACATTTATCCGGAAAGGGGTGGAAGCCCTGATCAATAAAAAGACTGGGCCTAAACGCAACTATCGTCGCACACCGGAAGTAACAAAACTAGTCATCCGTGCACGATTCCTTGCCCCAAACGCTTCGGCCAAGGTCATTGCTTCAAAACTACGTTAAGACCCCGAAAAATAGATCTAACTTGCGTTGAAATGCTATATTCATTTTATGTTTTTGGCCTCCTTAAAAAATATTTCAAACGCCGCTTAACAAAAATGTGTAGGGCTTTCTTAGGCTACAACTCAAAGGATTAGAAGCATGATAAAAAGGTCGCTTTTCATCTAATATTTCAGACAGTTCTAAAACTCTATGGGTTTTTGATTGGTAGGTGCCAAATGGTCTTCTATTGGAAAACGTAACTCGTCAGTTTTGATAGAACTAAATGATTTTGGTCTAATAATGACGGATTTGGCCTTTTCCCACAAAGTATGGTCAAGCCTCCCCTGATATGCCGACACAACTCCCAAATTGAGGTGAGCCTTCGCGCTACCGGGATCAATTTATAAAGCCTTTTTATACTACAAAACCACCCCAATTAAATCTCTCTGGAGGCCAAAGACATTACCCGAATTCACTTGAGCATACACATTATTTGGCACAAACGGAAGAACTTTGAGATAGGACTTGATCGACTCAGGGTATTTTAAACGGTAACGGATCTTCCTGGATCATTTTTTCATTTCACCGAGACGTTTAGAGAGGAAATTGATCTGATGTTTGAGATTACGATCAGTCTTCATCTTGTGTTCCACAAGCTCTACAGAATAGAGCACGGTGGAATGGCTGCGGTTTATGGTCTTCCCGATTCCCGCCAGGGTCTCGTCCGAATGGTGGCGACAGAGGTAGGTATAGATATTGCGGGGGGAGGCATAGACCTTCTTTCTCGATTTGGAGCATACTTTCTCCCGGTCAACATGGTAATATCCGCATACAAGCTTGATGATCTCCTCAGTGGTGATGGCACATTCCCCCGAAACCAAAGCGCTTACAACCTCTTTGGCCAAATCCATGTCGATCCGGGCCCCGATAAGCTCCGCCCTTGCCTTGAGACACTTGATGGCGCTTTCCATCTGCCGGATGTCCTGTTTAAGGCGCTTTGCTAAATAATGAATAACCTCTTCCGGGAGTCCCACATTATAAACAGACGCCTTTTTGGTAAGGATCTGGACCCTGGTTTCATAATCAGGATCAGCAATGGCAGTAACTAAACCAGAGGTGAGGCGCGAAGTCAACTCCTTGGACATCCGGGGGATGTCCTTGGGTGGAAGGGCGCTGGTGAATATGATCTTTTTATTATCACCGGCCAAGGCATCCAGGGTATATCCTAACTCGGCCTGGATTTTCTCCTTGCCCCCTAAAAAATGGACCTCTTCCAATAGAAGTACGTCACAGCGACGGCGATACCTCTTTTTAAACTCTTCAATGCGGTTGGTCCTTAGGGATGAGATCATTTCATTGGTGAAGTCCTCGGCAGTCATATAAAAGATTCGAGTGGAGGGGTTCTTCTCCAATATCCTGTGCCCTATGGCCTGGGAGAGATGGGTCTTGCCCAAGCCTGTGTTGGCTAACATAAGGAGAGAGTTATAATTACACGGGTCTCCCGATGCCATGCTCTTTGAGGCAGAATAGGCAAACTCATTGGACTGGCCCACGATAAAGCGGTCAAAGGTGAACTGGCTCTTAAGCCAGAGATTTCTGCGGCCCCGTGTTTTAGGAAGAGTGGGAAGTGTCAGCTGGTCAGGGTCAGGAGGTAAAGAGGAGAGGGCAGGAATTCTTTTCTGGCGCTCTACCTTGAACAGAAGTTCTACATGACTGAGGCCCGCGTCATTGAATTTATCCCGGATAAGGTCAAGGTAGTTTTCCTGGACCCAGTTTTTAGAAAACCTGTTAGGGCAACCAAGGACAATAGTGTCCTCGTTATCTAAGCATGAGATGGGATCTATCCAAAGAGAGAAGCTGTTTTTTGGAAGGGCGGGTTTTATCTTATTTTTGATTTCATCCCAGAGGGCGCTCATTATGTACTCCTGACGGCAGGGCAAAGGGTAAAGGGTGTGCAAGTGAAAACAGTACGCGAAGTTTTTACACGAAACCTGAAAGGTCTGTCAAAGGCCGTTGAGGGGAATGAACACTTATATGGGATTTATTTTTCAACAAATGCTAACCAGCTTCGTTTACAGGTAAAATACAGGCAATGGTTGTAAGGGGTCGATAAAAGGGAGGATTTTAGACACGAAAAACAAGCTGTTAATTCATATAGTTAAGCCGATACAGCTTTTTGTGGATAAATTATTCCACAATTACAAACTCTCAAAAACTACCTTTTTCCCCCTTTTTTGGCTATTTTCGATTTTATTGGTTTGATTTTTTGGTATTAGTTCTCCGAAGACAAACCATTGGACAGGACACCAGAATAGACCTCTTAATTTTTTCATCCTGTTACTCCCTTAGCTTACATCCTAAACCTCATGCTTTATTTCAAGAGATTATGAGCAAGAAACTTCACATCCGACTGTTCACAAGTTTATCAATGGTCATTCAATCAAAAATCAACAATCATCAATCATCAATCCCCTTGGCTGGTTGAAATAGCCAAGCTCCAGCCCCGGGAATTCCTTCCTCAAAAGCTCGACCATCCGCCTCATCCCCATACCTGCCTCATTAGGCCCGGGCATCTTTTCCAAATAGAGGGCCGGGTCTATGCAGAGGTTCTTAAGGTGCAGGAAGTTAACCCCTGTCTTTTTAATAAGATCACATAATGCGTCGACCTCTTCCTCCTGGTCCGTGATTCCGGGAAATACCAGGTAATTTATCATGGTATAAAGCCCCAACCGTTCCGCCAGGGTCATGGACTCCACCACATCATTAAAATCGTATTGTCTGGGGCGGTAATAGGCATGATAAAGCTCTGGACGCGCACTGTTGATGCTTATCCGGATGGAGTCCAGGCCGCTCTGTGCAACCTCACGCACCCGGTCGGGCCAGCTTCCGTTAGTATTGAGATTGATAATCCCCCGGTCTGTCTGTCTTCTGATCTCTCTTATGCTGTCGGAAATCAGCCTGTACTCTGTAAGGGGCTCTCCCTCACAGCCCTGGCCGAAACTCAAAATCGGTTCCGGCGCCCCCTTTAAGTGCTCGACCGCCAATAGAACAATCTCTTCCTTTGAAGGGGTAAAAGAAATCCTTTCGTGGGAAGCCTCAAAGGAAGGATCAGGCTGAAGAGAAAGACACCCAAGACAGGCAGCGTTGCATCTTCGACTAACCGGCATAGGGGCTTCCCATCTTTTCAGAAAAAGATTTTTTGCTGCAAAACAGTGATTTTCTGTAGCACAGTTGATCAGGTGTTCAACAAGAGGGCCTATGGGCTGTTCCTGCTCAAATTCCTTAATAGCGGGAATCAACTCTCTGTCGTCGTAATATTCGGGATCCCACCGGTGGTTATATTCAATACGGAATCCTGAAGCCCAGTACCCCTCATCCCTGAACCCCACTGCCCCATAGGCCCAGGATGGGAGAATAAAAGATTTCCCGGCGTAGTCAGCTGCCGGGAGGTGACCCCGAACGAATCCCGGTTCAAGAAAGGCAGCCACGGCAAAACATGCAGACATGGTGCCATCCTCCTCTATCTCTGAGACAACCCTCACTTTTCCCGTATCAGGATCAAGACCTATTGGAGGGGAATCGGGGATATAGAAAAGCTTACTTAATTCCGGCATCCGAATAAGGTCTTCCTCTTCAATAATCACTGGTTCAGATCCCGAAGAGCCTAACATCCTGAGATGGGGGTGGTCATAGACCCGGCCATTGCTGTCGGCGTAAAGCATAAATGGGAGATTATGCAGATTTTTATTTTTCATATCACAGATTCAGACCCGCCTGCCTCGCGTTGCGAAGCATTGAGGGCAGGGGTTCAAAGTTCAAGGTTCAAGGTTCAAGGTAACCTATTGACTCAGACCCACTTTAAAGAATAAAATAAAAAGATGCAAACATTGTCAACTCCTTAACCAAACCTGCAACAAGATTTTATGGCAATCGTTCAATGGTTCAAGCTTCAGAGATTGCAGGAAACCCTGAATCTCTGAACTGTGAGTCCCGCGGCACGCGGGATAAACTTCAAACTCCAAACTTCAAACTTGAAATATGACCTCTGACCAAAAACATACAAAGAGGGATAAAAGGCAATTCCGGCTTGTAAAGTTTTTTGCCTATGCGAGCTTTATCGTTTTGATGATATTTAGTTTTCCCTTTTCAATGGTTATCTCCCAAAAAGCAAAAGATATCCTGATGAAAAGCTACGAAAATTATGCATTATTCCTGGGTGAAAATCTGAATCACCAGGTATTTCAAAATTTTGTGCTTCCCGTCACGAGACAATTCGGGAAAATCAGGTTGAGGGAAAAAGATCAGTATGAATGGATGGATCGTATCGTAAGAAACACGACCCACAGCTTCAAGATTGACCTGGTAAATATTTATGATATCAACAACGGGGTGATTGCCTATAGTACAGACCCCGGTCTCTTAGGTAAAAAAATAAGAGAGAGCCTCGGGTACAAAAAGGCGGTTCAAGGGGAAAATTCTTCACGGCTTATCACCGGAGGGACTGGTCTCTGGGGTCTTGGAATAGAGAAGATGGGGGGCGAGAAGAAATTGAGGACCTATATTCCGTTCACGGGGATAGGGCCTTTTATCGGCGACACGGGATATGTCCTGGGTGTCTTTGAAATAATTCAGGATCTTACTGAGGAATACAAGTCCCTTATCCAGTTCCAGTATCTCGTATTCGGGCTTTCCATCCTCATTATGGGTATGATATTCATAGCCCTGCTCTTTATCGTTCGCAAGGCAGAGAGGATCATAGATGAACGGGCTAAAGAGCAAAGGGAGCTCGAGGCCCAGTTGAACCATGCCGAACGTCTTGCTGCCTTAGGCGAAATGGTTGCGGGTGTCTCCCATGAGATCAGAAACCCTTTGGGAATTATCAGGAGCACAGCAGAACTCTTGGGTTCAATGCCGGATTCCCACGAATCAAAGGTGCAGTTGACCGGGCTCATTATAGAGGAGTCAAACAGGCTGAATAACATTGTAACTGAGTTCCTGGATTTTGCCCGACCACAGGAGCCGAACTTCCAGAACTGTTTTCTCAATGAAATCCTCAACAAAAATATCCTGTTCCTGCAGCCCGAACTTGAAAAAAAGGGCATTTCCCTTCATGATAATCTGAACCGGCGATCTTTGAAGCTGAGGGCAGACCCCCAACTGCTGTACAGGTCGTTTCTTAACATCTTTGTAAATGCCCTCCAATCCATGGAAAACGGGGGCACCATAACGGTCAATGTGGAGGAGGAAGACGGTTATTATCTGGTGACCATTACGGATAGTGGAAGCGGAATCAGTGAAGAAAACCTGCTGAAGATCTTTAACCCCTTTTTCAGCACCAAAGACACCGGCAGCGGACTCGGTCTTTCGATCGTAAGAAAAATTATTGAAGGCCATAAGGGAAAGATATGGATAGAGAAAAACCTAGAAGAGCCTCCTGAAGGAGAAAGCCCGGGAACAAGGGTCATGATCAAGCTGCCCAAGGAGTGAGCGTGTGGATTTTGGATTGGGGCCTCCGGCCCAGAGGGATTCCAGAATGCGGATTGCAGAGGAAAACCAATGGAAACAATCCTGATTGTAGATGATGAAAAAAACTACCTAGTGGTCCTTGAGGCCCTCTTAGGCGCCGAAGGATATGAGATAGTCACTGCCAATGATGCCAAGGCAGCACTTGCCACGGTTCGTGAGGCAGACCTTGATTTGGTTATTACAGACATGAAAATGCCCGGAATGAGCGGGATGGAGCTTTTGGAGCAGTGTAAAAAAATGAAGCCGGAGCTTCCGGTTATTATGATGACCGCATTCGGGACTATCGAAATGGCCGTGGAAGCCATGAAAAAACATGCATATGATTATATTGAGAAACCTTTTAAAAATGAAGAACTTAAGCAAACCATCAAAAAGGCCTTAGAGAACTACCGGCTTATCAAAGAAAACAGGCTTTTGACAGAGGCACTTTCAGACCGCTACAGATATGCCAATATAATTGGCAAGAGCAAATCGGTTCTCAAGATCTACGACCTCATAGATAAGGTCTCTCAATCAAAGGCATCCGTGCTTATTACCGGATCTTCCGGGACTGGCAAGGAGTTAGTAGCCAAGGCCATCCACTACCAGGGCCCAAGGAAGGATCGGCCGTTTATTTCTATCAATTGCGGCGCGTTGACAGAAACCCTCTTGGAAAGTGAACTCTTTGGGCATGAGAAAGGGGCATTTACGGGGGCAGTAGCTATGAAAAAGGGACGATTTGAGTTGGCCGATGAGGGAACCCTTTTTTTGGATGAGGTTGGAGAGATGCCCCCCTCTCTTCAGGTAAAGCTTTTGAGGGTCTTGCAGGAGATGGAATTCGAGAGGGTGGGGGGTACCAGAACCATCAAGGCGGATGTCCGGATCCTTTCTGCTTCAAACAGAAACATCAAGGAGGATGTTAACAACGGGACTTTTCGTGAAGATCTCTTCTACCGTCTCAATGTAATCCATATAGACGTGCCTTCCTTGCAGGAAAGAATTGATGATATCCCGCTGCTTGTGAGGCATTTTATCGAAAAATTTCAAAACAACGGAAAAGAAAAGAAAATAGAGTTGAGCCCTGAGGTCTGGAAGGTCTTTTACTCTTATCCCTGGCCCGGAAATATAAGAGAGCTGGAAAATGTCATCGAAAGGGCAATGGTACTCCATTCAGGGGAGAAAATCACAATTGATGTTCTTCCAGAGCAACTGACCGAGGCAAAAACCGAATTTGACGTGGAAAGATTTATCCCGCCCAATGTTCATCTTCAGAAAGCATTAGAGGAGATAGAGGAAAGGCTTGTAAGAAGGGCCTTGGCCCAGGCTGATAATGTTCAGGCGCATGCGGCAAAGAATTTGGGGATCACAAAAAGCCTTATCCAGCATAAGATGAAGAAGTACAAAATCATCGTTTAACGGTAAAAAGTTTTGTACCCATATTTATGACATCATTTAAGGCAGTTACAACTAACAGCCAGTTCTAGAGCATTTCCTGGTACAAAATATTGTACTATTGAAGGGAGTAGCAAGAGGTTTTGATTGTCCGATTTTCAAAAAAACATTCTTTAAAATCAGCTATTTATAAATTAAACATCTGGATATATCTTTTTTGGCAAGCCTTTTGCATCAATAATCGGCAACAGAGTCACTCAATTACTCTTTCCTCCTAAAAAACCAACCCTGCAATTGCAGGGTTGGTTTTTTTTGGGCCTCTAATAACCTAACCGCCTCAAGGCCCTCCCATCCTTGCTCCAATTCTTTTCCACCCTTACCATCAGTTCAATATAAACATGTACTCCGAAAATCTTCTCTAACTCTAATCGGGCTGATCGGCCTATGGCCTTGATCATTCGCCCACCCTTACCTATGAAAATACCTTTCTGGGAATCTGTCTCCACGTGGATACGGGCCGAAATGGACAGAAGTCCCTTCCTGGAAATATCATCTATTGTCTCCACGGTCACGGCAGACGAATATGGCAATTCCTGCTTCATATGATAATAAATTTGCTCCCGAATAATCTCTGATATCAAAAAGCTCTCTGTCTGATCAGTCTCCATATCCTCAGGAAAAAATTGAGGCCCGGGTTCTAATCTTGATTTCAACTCGTCAAGAAGCAGACCTACACCGTCTCCCTTCAGGGCCGAGATCGGTATGATTGCATCAAAGGGGTATCTTCTCCCATAATCCGCAATAACGGGTAAGAGCTTCTCTTTTGATCCCTTATCAATCTTGTTGATGAGGAGAAAACATAACTTGCCAGTTCCTCTGAGATTATTCAAAATATCCGAGATTTCAGGATCATCTCCGGAGCCCGTCTCAACCATGACCATTATGATATCAACCTCGTTAAATGCAGCAAACGCAGACGCCACCATGCTCCTGTGAAGGGCGGTTTTGGTGTGATGGATCCCGGGTGTGTCCATAAACACCATTTGAAAATGATCCCTGTTATATATCCCCAGGATGCGGTTCCGGGTCGTCTGCGGTCGCGGGGATACAATGGCCAGCTTTTTCCCCAAAATCCGGTTCAAAAGGGTCGATTTACCCACATTGGGCGGGCCGATAATTGCTATATAACCCGACAAAAAAGTCATATCTTTTCGATCCTGACCCTCCCTCCAGGGAGATTGTCGTCAACCGTTATTCCAAGGACTTTTGCGCCTGTTTTCTCTTCAATTATCCTGATACCCCGGTTCTTATATCCTCTGATCAGGGAAATCTCTCTCGCTGGAGCAAATATTCTTATCCCTTCTGCAGTTCCGGAGGCCGGCAGATCAGGCTCAACCGCCTTCTGATGTATGGCTGAACGTACCAAAAACCCAAAGGCGGTGTGCCACGGTCCTGAGACAATCCGCCTCTCCTCAAGCAGCGACGGAGAACTCATGAGGCCTATTCTGATAACAGGGATCCCATTTACCTCTAAACGGGCAACACCCTGAGCACAGAGGTTCACCGCCTTTTCGAGTGTCAACGGTCGATAACTTCCCTCCGCGTACATCCGGGCAAGCCCTGTTCCCTCGATGACTAAGGCAGGATAAAGACGAACCATATCCGGATTTAAGCCTATGACTTTTTCAATAGTAGCGCGGAATCTCTCTTCGGAATCACCTGGCAGCCCGGGCATTAGCTGGATACCCACCTTGAATCCCCCCCTCTTCAACATCTGAACCGCCCTTATAACATCTCCAGCCGTATGTCCCCTTTGCGCCATCGAAAGGACCTCCTCATCCAACGATTGAACCCCCAATTCAACCGTTCTGACATGGAAGGCCTTCATTATTTTTAGACGTTCTTCGTCGATAAAATCGGGTCGTGTGGAAACCCTTATGGAGTTGATAAACCGATCCCTGATATAGGGGGATACCGCTTCCAAAAGCCCCGTCATCCGGTCCTTTGGAAGACCGGTAAACGTCCCGCCATAAAAGGCAACTTCGGGGTTTCGCCTTGTATCAAACTTGCTTGAACTTATAGCCTTCTCAAGGACCTTCCTTACGTAATCGCTCCCAACCGCCCGGACCGATTGAGCAGTTATCTTTTCCTGATCACAGAAGATGCATCGATGCGGACAGCCGCTGTGCGAAATAAAGATCGGTATGATAAGGGGTTTCAATCTTTACATTCCCCCCTCTTTCAGATAGAAAAAGGCCTCGCGGGCCGCGTTCTGTTCAGCCTCTTTCTTACTCCTTCCCGCCCCCTCTGCCAGTACCTCTCCCCTGAGGCTCAGGGCGACCTGAAAGAACCTGTCATGGGCCGGGCCGGTCTCCTTTATCAGCTGGTATCTCGGCAGGGCTTTACAGCTCTGCTGGCTATGCTCCTGGAGCAGACTCTTAAAATCATGGACCAATTCCTGAGTCCCCACCCTATCTAACAAATAGGAAAACAGTCCTTTTATTATTTCCATAGCCATATCAAACCCTGCATCCAAATAGATTGCCCCGATAAGCGCCTCTGTTGTATCTGCAAGGATGGAAGGTTTTTCCCTGCCGCGACTCTGTTCCTCCCCTTTGCCCAAAAGCAGATACTCGCCCAATCCCAATCTCAGGGCGACCTCGTAGAGGCCTGCCTCGTCAACCACTGTAGCCCTGAACTTAGAAAGATCTCCCTCTGTGGCATCCTTAAAACGGAGCATCAGGATATGACTGATCGCCAGATCAAGCACAGCGTCACCCAAAAACTCAAGCCGCTCGTTATCCCCCGGACTTGAATTGATCTGTTCGTTCGCATAGGAGGAATGGCAAAATGCCTGCATAAGCAATTCATTGTCCTTGAATGTATAACCCAATTTTTTTTCGAGACTCTCAAGCTTATCCGTCTTCATAGTTCAACTTCTTACGAAAGTTTTTAGTGTTTTGTCATTTTGTGTTTTGTCCAGCCAAACTGGGATATCTGGCATCCAGTATCCCCGCTTAAAAACGGGATCTTCGACCAGTATCGAGTATCCTGCAATCCTCTTTTAAATCCTATACAACCCCGAGCCCATTTTCAAGCTCAGAAACACCTCTGTTTGACATGCTCATCGGCATTTGTTAATAAAAACGGGCATGGAAATCCTCTCGACCCGCTTCTTTCCTGCTTTCTGGCCTCAAAACAAAAGGGTTCTTTTAAGAAAAGAAAACCTCGAACATCTTGGACGAAAAGAAGTTCCGGGAGAATCGACTATGCATCACGTTGTGCCCTGGAGGGCGGTTTGGAAAGGGACTAAGGGGCATCTGAAATTTGAAAGGAAATGCCATGTTCTTAGATACGCCACCTCCGGCTGAAAAACAGCTGGGCCTGTCTGACACTTTCAGCTTTTCATGTCACAGCCGTCTTTCATGTTTTAACCTCTGCTGCCGGAACAAGCATCTCCCCCTGACCCCTTACGATATCCTCAGAATCAGGAGCGCCCTCAACATTCACTCTGATGATTTCCTTGAAAAATTTACCCTTTACCGATTGGACCCTAATTCCGGGTTTCCCATCCTGTCGATCAGGATGGCAGATACGGAGGGGCTGTGCCCCTTTGTAGGCACTGACGGCTGCACGATTTATAATGACCGCCCCACGGCCTGCCGTCTCTTTCCCCTGGGAAGATCCTCGGGCATTAGTGGTGACGGAACAGCGCGGGAGGAGTTCTTCTATCTCTTAGATACTCCGGGTTGCAAGGGTGTAAAGGAAAAAAAGGTTCAGAGCGTAGAGGCGTGGAGGGATGACCAGGGACTACTGCCGTACATAGAGATGAACGACAAGATGTTAGGGCTCCTGTTTCACCCGAACAGAGACGATTCAAAGCATCTTGACCAGCGCCAACAGCAGAAGGTCATGGTAGCCTGCTATAATATTGACCTGTTCCGGGATTTTGTCTTCAAAACCGGGTTTACAGAACAGTACAAAATAGACAAAGAGACCGTCAAAAGGGTTATGGAGAGTGACGTGGCCCTTCTCACCTTAGGCTTTACGTACTTAGATGGAACCCTCTTCACTTAGAGCATCCCGTTTTCTTCGATTTCCTCCATAAAGGCATTAACAAGCTCAGGGGACAGTTTACCGCTGATTTCTTTTAATATGGCAAACGCTTCCTCCATAGTTCTCCCCTTCTGATAAGACCGCGCAGAGGTTACCGCGTCAAAACAATCGGCCACACTTATGATCTTGGCCCCTAATGGGATTTCCTCACCCTTTAGGCCCTCGGGATAGCCTGTCCCGTCAAGGCTTTCATGGTGATAATGCACATAGTCGAGGACAGGGCCAAGAAAAGTGAGATCTTTGAGAATATCAACTCCTATTTCGGGATGTTTATGGATCTCCGTAACCATTCCCTCATTAAAACTGATATCTTCATCGCTGAAAACCCGGTCGCTGAATCCAATTTTCCCGATGTCATGGAGTACACCCCCGACCCGGATCTGTTCCACCTCTTTCTCGGTTAACCCCATCTTTCGGGCGAGCCTCTCAGAATAAACTGATACCCGGTCCGCATGCCCTTCGCTATATGTATCCCTTGCCCCGAGGGCATGGGCAATGGCGATCACTGTCTGTGTGGTGTGTTTCTCTAATAACCTATTTCGATCCTGGAGATCCTCGACCAATTGCTCCAAACGGACCTCCCTCGCCTCCACCCTCACCATCATCATCCCCATGGCCTCAGCAACCCTTTGAATCATGTCGGAATGGCCGGGTCTGGTAAACCCCATAATGTCGTTTGAATAGTCTCCTTTGGCCACTTCTTCAATAATTTCGGTTAGCTTAAAGATCTCCTCCTCAGAGGCTTCATAATCGGCCGGCATATTTTCGGATGGTGCAATCAAAGGGCACTCCAGAGATCGTTGAGTGGTTGAATAACGAGGATTGTTTCAATGTCTCTCGTACAAATATATGCCAGATGGCCCTGTATGTCAAAAAGAGAAATGGCCCATTCAGGAGTTAAAAACAAATAATTACTTGAAATTTATCCTGAATTCGACTATTATAGAAACAATATATCAAAACTGCCCTTGACTTTAGGCACTTAACACGGAGACATTAAATGGCACGCTCATTCCTGAGAGCAAACGATTTGTCCTCAGAAGACCTTTTTGCAATCTTTGAGAGGGCGCGGATTTTAAAGGAGGCCATCAAGGAGCGAAAAACCCTCGACGTGCTCCGTAACAGGGTTATAGGCATCCTTTTTGAAAAACCATCTACCCGAACACGCACAAGTTTTGAATCGGCAATCCTAAGACTGGGGGGCGCTGCGATCTATCTTGCACCAAACGATCTTCAGATTAAACGGGGAGAACCTATTGAGGATACTGGAAGGATGTTAGGGAGCTATCTCGATGCCGTTGTTGCGAGGGTTTATGACCATCAAACCGTTCAAGATTTTTCTCGTTATTCGGGTATCGCGGTTATCAACGGCCTGAGCAACCTCGAGCATCCGACCCAGGCAGTGTGCGATCTGTTTACTATCCTTGAAACCAAGGGTGAAGTAAAGGGACTAACTCTCACTTATATCGGCGATGGGAACAACGTGTGCCATTCATTATTATTAATCTGCGCCCTGGCCGGCATGAATATGAATATCGCCTGCCCTGTAGGGTACTCCCCCCGCCCGGATATCCTTGATGAAGCCAATGAAATAGCAGAAAAAACAGGCGCCAAAATAGAAGTGCTCGACGATCCCAAAGAGGCAGCAGAAGGAGCTGACATCCTCTATACTGACGTATGGGTAAGCATGGGAGAAGAAGGGGAGGAAGAGACAAAGCTGAACGCCTTTGAAGGGTATCAAATAAATGCCGATCTGTTGAGTATAGCGTCAAAAGATGCCCGGGTCATGCATTGTCTCCCTGCCCACAGGGGCCAGGAGATAACAAGCGACGTTATAGAAGGACCTCAATCCATCGTATGGCAGCAGGCCGAAAATAAGATGCATGGGGCTGCAGGCATTCTCGACTATTTTCTTTCATGAGTTACCCCTTTTTTTAGGGCACAGCAAAAATCGCTGACCCATAGCCGACAACCCACCGGCCGCGACTTTCCGGGAAATCATCCCCGCTGTTGCGATACTCTAAAACCGTTCCCTGTTTGCATCCCTTAAGCTCTGCAAATCGCATGACTGCGACCACCGGCCCTATCCCGCAAAAGATCTGGTTGGAATAATCCCAGTCTTTCCTGATCCTGGCATAATCCATTGATCTCACCTTCTCTAACGTACCCCTGTCTGTTTTGGTGACAAGATCATAATTCGGATCATGAAGCATGTCAGTGCTGGCAACGACTAAGATCTTTTTCTTTTTGGAAAGGGTATCAAGCGCTCTTACAAGCTCATCGAGTGTCCTGGGATCATGGTCCCCGATAAGCCCGATTATCAGTTTCGTTTCAGGTAAAGCTCTCTGTACAAAAGGGATCTCGTTTTCAGCCGAGTGTTCACCCGCATGGGGTCTGTAATCAAAAAATATCCGGGGGCTCCCGGCCGCCAATATCTCTCCGGCCTCTTTGTCAAGAAGGGCCTCTCCGAGTGGAGTCTTAATCGCGTCTCCATCCATGAGCGCCACACCCTTAAACCCTTTGCGGTGACTGAACCCAAGCAAAACAACCACCTCCGGCCGGCCCCAGTCTGCAGCGTTGTCTTTAATGGCACGAAACGTATATCCTGCCACTTTCCCGGAATAGACATACCCCGCATGTGGGGCAATGGCGCCCACAATCCTGCCTTCAACCTTATCAACCAGGGCATCCTCTATGTATCCGTCGACCATTGATTTCAGATCTCTGCCATCCCCCGGAAACCATCTTCCGGCCCCGAAGGCCTGCCGAACTACCCGCTCAGGCCCCTTGCTCATCTTTCCCTCCTCCCCGGCCCAGGAAAACATGGGCAAACACGCGCACGCCATCAGCAGTACCAGAAGAGAACGCACATCCTTTTGTCTGGCAACAATAAGAGCCATACCATCTCCAAAGTTGAAACTTGAAATTTAAAACTGGAAACTTGAAATTAGTGCTGATGAATCCAGATGTAGGAATTCATAGATTTCCGCTCAAAGCGGGATTCAAGGTTGCCAATCTTCAATATTCGGCACATCCTTCACAGCAAGTCAAAAGTAGTTTACACTTTATTTAGCCTGTATTCCCGTTTGAACAATGAAACTTGAAATTAGCGCTGACGAATCGAAATGTTATCCAGTTTCAAATTTCAAGTTTCCAGTTTCGTACTACGGCGTTTTTGTTTTTCAATCAACAATCGACAATCATCAATCAACAATCTAAAACAGTTCCCACACCCGATGCCCCAGCAGCCCATCAACCTCGGCAAGAAGTTCGTTGCAGGGAACGACATTGAAACGACCATGCGCAGAAACCATCACCTCTTCTCCTCCGGGCACGCCCACCTTGAAAATGAGTTTGCACTCTCCGGGATATTTAAACACAATATCCCGCAGGTCTTCCAAAATCTCCTTGGAAGGTCCTCCACTTTCCAAAGTGAGCAGGATGGCCTTTACTGAATTCAGCTTGAGAGAGTTTAAAGTTTCAATCTCCTTTGCAAGTATCTTGGCCGCGCTATCCCCTATTTCAGCTCCCCCTGTTATAAGGAGGGGCTCATCACCTTTGAGGAGGGGAGACACGGCTGCAAAAAGATCCGGGAATATCACCACTTCTGTAGAGCCGGTCAGATCTTCGAGAAGAATAACGGCCATCTTGTCACCCCGTTTGGTGCGCTTTATCTTCAGACTTTCTACAACGCCGGCGATCTTGACCTGGCTTTTGTCCTTCTGGGCGGGAAGATCATTAACAAGGCAGGTCGTGAATCGCTCTATCTCATCATGAAAGCTTGCCAGGGGATGTCCGGTAATATAGAAACCCAGGGCCTCCTTCTCCCTCCTTAATATCTCTCTTTCACTCCATTCAGCTATTTCAGGGAGTTCAAGAAGCCCTCCCGATTCCCCGTTTCCAAAACTCAAAGGGCCGAACATATTCAGTTGATTGGGGTCGTGGTTTGCGCCGCAGATCCTTAGCGCATCATCAAGACCGGCAAAGAGTCTGGATCTATAAGCCCCCGTGAAATCAAATGCCCCGCATTGTATCAGCCCTTCAAGGACCCTTCGGTTGACCTTGGACCCATTAATCCGCCTGCAAAAATCTAGCAGATCGCCGAAAGCGCCATGGCTGTCTCTTTCCTCAATAACTAATTCTACCGCCTTCAGACCGACATTCTTGACCGCAGCAAGCCCAAAACGGATCTTCCCCTCCACCACGGAAAAATCGGCCTGACTCTCATTGACATCCGGGGGGAGGATCTCAAGCCCCATTACCCGGCATTCCGCAATATTCTTGATCGTCTTGTCCTGATTGCCCATATCCTGAGTCAGAAGGGCTGCCATGAACTGCACCGGATAATGGGACTTGAGATAGGCCGTTTGATAGGCGATCATGGCGTAGGCCGCAGAGTGGGATTTGTTAAACCCGTAACCCCCGAACTTATCAATCAGACCAAAGAGCTTCTTGGCCATTTTAGGCTCAACCCCGTTTGCAGTGGCCCCTTCTACAAACTTTGCGTTATGTTTTGCCATGAGCTCGGGTTTCTTTTTTCCCACGGCCTTTCTCAGTTCATCCGCCTCCCCCATGGTATATTTAGCGAGGACCTGGGCTATCTTCATGACCTGTTCCTGGTACAATATCACCCCGTAGGTTTCCCTCAGGATCGGTTCAAGCTGGGGAAGAAAATAGTTGATCTTTCCCTTGCCATGCTTGCCGTTGATAAAATCATCTATCATATTGCTCCCCAACGGTCCCGGTCTATATAAGGGCCATCAGGGCTATCATATCTTCAAATACCTCTGGTTTGAGTCTCCTTAAAAGGTCTTTCATACCGGAACTTTCCAATTGGAATACACCGGTTGTTTTTCCATCAGAGCATAGCTGATAAGAGGCCACATCATTAAGCGGTATCTTGCCCGGATCTATCCGCCTGTTAGTGGTTTTTTCAATCAACCGGACGGCCTCCTTGATCACCGTCAAGGTTTTCAGACCTAAGAAATCAAATTTGATCAGGCCTAACTGCTCAATCTTTTCCATGGTAAACTGGGCCATGACCTCGCCCTTAGACCCCGCATAGAGAGGGAGGTATTCCACGAGGGGCCTATCCGCAATAACCACACCGCATGCGTGCGTTGACGCATGCCTCGCCAAACCCTCGAGGATGCGGGATATCTTCAGGAGCCTTTTACCAGGGCCTTCATCCTCTTCCAATGCCCTCAATTCCGGGTCTTCCCGAATAGCCTGGTCCAGCTTGACGCCAGGTCCCTCAGGCACCAGCTTGGCAATACGATCCACCTCTCCTAAGGGGATGTTGAGGCTGCGCCCCACATCCCTTATAACCCCCCTGGCCTTCATGGTCCCGAAAGTGATGATCTGACTCACATTATCCCGCCCATATTTTTCTGCCACATACCGTATGACCTGATCCCTTCCGTTGACGCAGAAATCGATATCGATATCAGGCATGCTTATTCTCGCAGGATTGAGGAATCTTTCAAAAAGGAGCCCATATCTTATTGGGTCGATGTTGGTTATATTCAGACAGTAGGCCACCAAAGAACCGGCGGCCGAACCCCGTCCGGGACCGACAGCGATATCATTGCGAAATGCGTATTCGATAAAGTCGGCCACAATCAAAAAATAACCGGCAAAATCCATCTTGAGGATAACAGAGAGTTCAAAATCGAGCCTTTCACGGTATTCGGCCTTAATTTCCTCGGAAAGGGGGCCTTCTTCCTCCTCCTTCTCGGCCAATCGCCTCACCAGACCCTTCTCTGCGTCATTAATCAACATGTCATTGAGACTTCGATCTTTCGGCACCTGAAACATCGGGAATTTGTATTGACCGAAGCTCATTTCATACTCACAAAGCCCAGCCAACCCGACGGTATTGTCCAGGGCATCCTCATAGCCTTTCAAGGCCTCCTCCATTTCCGGCCGGGACTTGAAATAAAATTCATCAGAGGAGAACCGGAGTCGCTTCTCATCGTCTACCGATTTCCCGGTCTGTATACAGAGAAGGACATCGTGGGCCTCCGCGTCCTCCTTATTCAGGTAATGGCAATCGTTTGTACCGATGAGGGGGATGGAGAGATCGTTGGAGATCTCTCTGAGCGCACGGTTTACCCTTTTCTGATCAGGGAGTTTATTGGCCTGGACCTCGAGATAAAACCGGTCATGATCAAAAATAGACGTCATCTCCTCTGCCTTTTCCCTGGCAGACTCAATTTGCCCGGTGTTTGCGAGATAAGGGACAGGACCTTTAAGACAGCCCGAAAGGGCAATAAGGCCGGAGTTATGTTTCCTGAGAAGATCCATATCCACGCGGGGACGGTAATAGAACCCTTCTAAGTGCCCTAAGGTAACCAGGCTGCTAAGGTTCTTATAGCCTTCCTCGTTCATGACCAGAAGGGTCAGATGGTGGGCAGTGGGGCCCCCGCCCGGTGATGGGGAGCGATCCCGCCGGTCCCCGGGGGCTACATATATTTCACACCCGATGATTGGTTTGATCCCGGCCTTTACTGCCTGATCATAGAACTGCACGACCCCGAACATATTGCCATGATCAGTGATAGCCACACTATCCATCCCTAAAGCACGCACCTTGTCTAACATCCTGTCAATCCGGATGGCGCCATCCAAGAGGCTGTACTCGGTATGCACATGAAGATGAACAAATGGTGAATCAGTCACTTTATCCTCTCTTACCCTGTTGTAAGGTATCGATAGAATATGATACGATAAACATGCAAAATCATCAAGATCGTTTTAGCCTGGAGTTAGATAAAAGGAAAAGATGAATGGGCACAGACCGGCAACACACCTCAAAGAGTTGGGGACAGAGGCTGAGAGAGGAAAATCGTGGTCTGAGAGAGAAAATAGCCCAGCTAAAAAAGGAAACAGCGCTTTCGCAGAAAGAGCTGAGGAACATCTGGAAATTGATTAATGATGTTCCAGGAGCCCTTTTCCTCATACAACAGGAAAAGATCATTTTTGCCAATGAGAACGCCTGCAGAGAGTTGGGGTATACACCCAAAGAGTTACTTGCCAAAACACTTCTGGATCTGCTTCACCCTGATTCACTCTCATTTGTGAATACAATCCAGAAGGGAAGGCCTCCGGGCCAGGCCCTGCCTGAACAGAACGAAACCTCTCTTACAGCAAAATCCGGCCAAACCTTATGCTATGAAGTCCGGATCAATAAAACCAGGTATCAGGGGAAACCGGCCTTTCTGCTCAATATGCTCAACCTTGATCAAAAAAAGACGCAGGAAAAACGACTTATACAATCCGTAAAAACAGAGACTCTTGTCAGGATGGCTTCCGGTTTCAGCAGGGAAATGGAAAACTGCATGGTCCTCCTCGGGGAGCATATCCAGGAGATTGAAGGCCCTGAATCCTCTGACAATAGACTCCTCCGATCATTGGGAAGAATTGAAGCTGTTAGAGAAAAAGGCGCCTTACTGTCTAACCAGCTCGATTGTCTCACAAGAGCTGAATATGATCCATCGGAGATTACCCTTCTGGATCTGAAAAAGGTTCTCAAAAAGGCGGTTAATATATCCCACCCCAAAGTTACCGCAGGTTCTGCATCTAACGCTGATAATATCAAAATCAAAACCTACCTCAGGGCATTATCCCCAGTATATGGCTGCAAAAGAGAGTTGGAGGATGTCTTCGTTAGTATAATCCTGAATGCCATTGAGGCCATGCCAGAAGGGGGAGATATATATCTTACCACAGAGGAGCATTCTGGATTGGCCCATATCTATTTTCAGGATAACGGGGAAGGGATATCTGAGGGGATCATTGATAAAATCTTCGACCCTTTTTTTACCACCAGAGATGGAGCACAGAGGGGTCTTGGCCTGACCCTTGTTCATGCCATTATTGGGAGGCATGAGGGAGATATAAGGGTCATCAGCCATCAAGACCGGGGCAGCACCTTCCTTATTAAGCTCCCCCTTGTTGGAAAAACTCCTTTATTCAAGAGCAATACCAAGAAAAAGGGACTCAGGGACTCCCGCATTCTGATCATCGGGGAGAAAGGGGCCGTGATCGATATCCTTTACCAGTTATTGACGAGCAAAGGTAGTACAAACACCCTCGCCTCTTCCCACAATGAAACCCTTAAGCTATTGAGGGGTAATAAATTTGATTTGGTTATAGCCGATCAGAATGCTCCCCGTATAGAAACCAGCAAAACGATTCGGGAGATAAAAAGGTTGCAGCCCGATCTCCCCGTTGCCCTGATCAATGCCCCGGTAAACCCAGGGTCCCGGGACATACCCATAAAGATGGGGGCAGATCTGGCAATAGGCAGACCTTTAGACATAGACAGGTTCCTGTCGTTTCTGTCCAGCCTACTGGCAAACGAGGATCCATATTGATGAGCAATGAGATGGAAACAGCAGGTACGCCTTTGGCAGAAAGAATGCGGCCAAAGACACTTGAAGATATGATGGGCCAGGAACATCTCCTCAGCCCTGGCTCTTTTTTGGCCAAGACCATAGGGAGCGGGCGCATATTTTCAATGGTTTTCTGGGGACCACCCGGTTCAGGAAAGACGACCCTGGCCAGACTTATGGGAAAATATGCCGACTATCCCTTCCGCGCCTTCTCCGCAGTCACCTCCGGTATAAAAGAATTGAGGCAGATTCTTTCTGAAGCCAGAGAGGAAAAAACCAGATCAGATAAGCCGACCGTCCTCTTTGTAGATGAGATCCACCGTTTTAACAAGGCCCAACAGGATGCCTTCCTGCCCCATGTGGAAAACGGGCTCATTATCCTGATCGGCGCAACCACACAGAACCCCTCCTTCGAGGTCATCCCGCCACTCCTTTCAAGGGCCAGGGTGATAGTACTCCACCCTTTGGGGAAAAGACAACCTCAAGTCCCTTCTCCTACGGGCCATTTCAGACAAAGAACAGGGATTAGGGATGCTGGATATGGAAATCACACCTGAAGCAATTGACCATATTGTAGAGCTTTCCCAAGGGGGATGCCCGGGTGGCTCTCAACAATCTCGAATCAGCGGTTTATTTTACAATTGACAGACAGTCGGACACCCCCATTCGTCTGGGTCTGAAAACGATCGAAAAGGCCCTCAACCAAAAAGCATTGCCATATGACAAGGATGGAGAACAGCATTACGACATAATTTCCGCCTTTCATAAAAGCCTGCGGGGAAGCGACGCCCAGGCCTCAGTCTACTGGCTTTACAGGATGCTAATGGCAGGTGAAGACCCCCTGTTTATATGCCGAAGGATGATCCGCTTTGCCTCAGAAGATGTTGGGTTGGCCGATCCCAATGCCCTGCCCATAGCCCTGGCCGCCTTTGATGCGTGGCATAAGGTAGGACCTCCGGAGGCAGAGCTGGCCCTGGCCGAGGCAGCTGTCTATCTCGCCTCAGCCCCCAAGAGCAACGCCCTGTATCTGACGGAAAAGGCTGTTAAGGGAGAGATCGAGCAGTCAGGGGCACAACCTGTTCCCCTGCATATCAGAAACGCACCCACTCAGATGATGATGAAGCTGGGCTACAGCCGAGGCTATATTTATCCCCACAACTATCCGGGGGCATGGGTTGATCAAGAATACCTCCCTAATGAAATAAAAAACCATATCTTTTATCGGCCCACACAGAGGGGGTTTGAACAGGAGATACGCAAGCGAATGGAAAGACTTTACAGGGCCAAACACAGGAAGAAGGGGAATAAACAAAAGGAAGGAAGCGACCCTAAACAATGAACCGAGGCCTTTAAAAAAAGCCTGCTTTTTCCCAACTCCATCCCGCCCAGATAGGCGGGACTCAACTATTTGACAATCCCTATTACAACGGAGGGGACCAACGGCTGGCAGCACCGTCGTATGACCAGCAATCCTGAAGCGCCTTTCTGGATGTGTACTGGGGATGTTCCGCCCACGAGAGCATCTGTTCGTGGGCATCGTTTAACTTCTTGAATGCTTCCTCATCTCCCCCCACATCAGGGTGGTAGACCTTGGCCATTCTTTTGTAGGCCGTTTTTATCGTACCCTCACAACCATCAGAAGTTAGATCGGTCGTTTGGAGTTTCAGCATATCCAGACAGCCTTTCTCCTCTTTGGACAGCCTTGGCCTGGGATTCTTAGCCGGTCTGATGCTGTTCGGATGTATACCTTCTTTGTGATTCTTGTTCACAAGATAAAGAGATGCATAGCTCTTTGATCTGTTGTTATTGACGATATTGTGCCATTCCTGCCCGAACCGTATGACCAGGTTTTTCAGATCTTTGGCAGGCTTGTTCCCCTTGATCCTCCTGTGAACAAATCTGGAGATATGCTTAGACCAGACTGGAAACACATCCAATATCACCCGGTCATCGGTAAAGGAGAAAGCTGCATACCTGGCATTGACGGCCCTGAGCAATCCCTTTGAAAGGGAAAGGACCCAATCGATATACTCCCTGCATTCCTTTGAGCAGTAACGCCTGCGGCCATCTATGTTGGACTTGCCACAGGCCAGGCATCGCTTCTCCTTTACAGGGGTCGGGTTCCTGATAATTCTCTTGTCGGTCGCTTTCGCGGTAGAGGTTTTCATAAGATATAGCCAAAGATATTTGAAATTAGAAATTGGATCGAATACATCAAATCCTTCGTCCCCTAATTTCTAATTTCCAGTTTCATCCTTTGTACCCTAAACCGAGTGAATAATCAAGTTACAACTCCCAGAGGAGGTGGCTTTTTATAAACGAGAACTTTAGACAATTTGAGTTTGAAAATGTCAAATATTACCTTAAACTTTAGGCACTTTAGATCACTTTAGTCATTTTAGCTCACTTTTGCGCAAGCAATCCTACACCTCTTCCGGTGTAAACGAGACCACCTCGTCAATCTTTTGCACACCGCTAAAGAGCATGGCCAATCTGTCAACGCCGAGGGCGATACCCGCGGCATCGGGCATATGTTCAAGAGACTTTAAAAATCTCTCCGGCATGGGATAGATCTCCTTTCCTTCAGCACCTCTTATTTGAAGCTCTCTTTCAAACCTGGTCCTCTGCTCAACAGGATCATTTAGCTCAGAAAACCCGTTGGCTAATTCCAGACCGGCAATATAAATCTCGAATCTCTCCGCCAGGGCCCTATTACCAGGTTTCAGTCTCGCCAATGCTGCCATGGAAGCAGGATAATCATACAGAAAGCTCGGTCTCATCGTGCCCAGATTCGGTTCAATTTCCTCTACCATAACCCGGTCAAAGCATCCCTCTTCAAGGGCCTTATCCAGAGAGATGGAGGCATATTTACCAAAAGCCTCTTTCACAGAAATCCTTTCCCAGGGCTTTTTCAGGTCGATTTCACCGGATCGGTAATGGATTTTCCCAGCCCATATCAAGTCTTTGGGACACAAAGCGAATCAGCGCCTCACACTCATTCATGAGGGCCCGGTATTCTATGCCGGTCCTGTACCACTCAAGAAGAGAAAATTCGGGCAGGTGGAGGTCTCCCCGTTCCCCCTCTCGAAAACATCTGCTGATTTGAAATATTTTGGGAAAGCCGGAGGCTAACAACCGCTTCATACATAGTTCGGGAGATGTATGCAGGTAACCACTGCCGGCGCGAATTGCTTCGATATGAACTTCCGGTGCCAAAACGGAAATGAGTTGAGGGGTTTCTACCTCTAAATACTCCCGTTCCATAAAAAAAGCCCGGATCGACTGAATCATCCGGGCGCGCAGCCAAAGATTTTGTTTCCGTCCGGCCAATCTCATCTGCTCATTCGGCCAGGAATTAGTCTTTGACCCGAGTGACATATTCCCCGGTCCGGGTATCAATGGTGATCTTACCATTCTCCTCGACAAAAGGCGGGACTCGAAGCACATAACCTGTTTCCAATGTCACCGGTTTGGTATCACCGGCCACAGAATCCCCCTTTACCCAGGGGTCGGCCTTTGTAACCGTCAGATCGACAAAATTAGGCAGGGTGATCCCGATAGGTCTTTCCCCAAAAAAGAGGATGTCCACCTCCAGGTTGTCTGTCAGGTAGTTTTTGGCATCGGCAACCTGCTCGGCCGATAGGACGGACTGTTCGTAGTTTTCAACATCCATAAACCAATACTCATCTTCCTGGTTATATAAATACTGCATCCTCCGCTCGACTAAATCGGCAGGTTGAAAAGTATCGCCGGATCGATAAGTCGGGTCAATGATGACGCCGGTAATCATATTTTTCAATTTACAGCGGTAAAGGGACTGGCCTTTCCCGGGTTTAGAGAATTGAAACTCCGTTACCACATACGGCTCATTATCGATCTGTATCTTCAAGCCCTTCTTCAAATCACTTGCGCTGTACATTATCATTTTCTCCGATATTTAATACTTTTAGCGTTCAAGGGTTCACGGTTCAGAGGTTCAGGGTTATCTTTCTTTCATTGACCGTGTCTGTAGGACAGTAAATAGTTAATAGAACTACGAATGATAGGGTTCAAGACGTATAAATAAAAAGTTCTGACGCTTAGTGAACCTTTGAACCCTGAACCTTTGAACCCCTGAACGGTTATTAATGCTTAAACGCCCTCTGGCCGGTCAGGACCATGGTCACCCTGGGGTCAGCCTCATTACAGGCCTCAATCACCTCGAAATCTCTCATGGATCCCCCCGGCTGGACTATTGCCCTGATCCCCTGCCGGATACCCACATCAACCCCGTCCCTGAAGGGGAAAAAGGCGTCAGAAACCATGCAGGAACCGAGGAGGCCCCCCTTCACTCTCTTGGTCTCCTGGTCGACCTCTTCAAGGAGAGCCTTCTCCTTTTCGCCTTTCTCCACCATCAACTCTAATTCTTTGTAGGAAAGTTGATGTTTTCTGAAACAGATCGCGTCGGCACACTTGGTGTATGCCTTAAAGATACCGATCTCAGCCACACCTACCCTGTCCTGTTCCCCTGTTCCGATTCCAACCGTCACGCCGTCTTTCACGTAAATTACAGAGTTGGAAGTAACACCCTGTTCCACCTGCCACCCGAACAACATGTCTTCATATTCTTCATCGTCTGGCTTTCTCTCAATGCTATAGGTCCTCCCCTGATACTCACTGCTGGCAAGGGTAAAGTCTTCAGAGGATCCTATTCGATTCATTGGAGACTGCTGGAGGATAATTCCGCCATCTATCAGGCTCTTGAAATCCAGAAACCTTTTGTTGACGTATTCGGAAAGCCTGTCCATTTTTGGGATACGAATAATCCGTAGATTGCCCCTTTTTGACAGGATTTCCACACTCCCCTCCTCAAAATCAGGGGCTGCCACCACTTCGAGGTAGTTTTCTGACACCCGCTCAGCAGTCGATAGATCAACCGGGCGGTTAAACAGGGCACAACCTCCGAAGGCCGCAATACGGTCAGCCATATCCGCCTTTTCGTACGCTTCAACCAAGGCAGAGCCATAGGCAACACCGCAGGGATTGTTGTGTTTGACAATAACTACGGCAGGACCTCTGTCAAGATATTTCATGATGTTCAGGGCATTGTCCACGTCGGTGAGATTGATCTTGCCCGGATGCTTCCCGCTCTGGAGCATATCTCCTTCTGTAATGGCGGAAACCAGCCCGGACCCCGGTTCTATGAACTGACACTCGCCCAATACAAGATTTCCGTTGACAAGTTCGTAGAGAGCCGCCTCCTGACCGGGATTTTCACCATAGCGCAGACCCTTTTCAATGACTTCCCCGCTCTTTTCGTCAGGAATTCTCCAAGACCTTTTCCGGTAGGCCAATACCTGGTCACCAAAGGAGATAGTTATCTCCGGAGGGAAATGATCATCCATAACAGTACGGTACATCTTCTTCAGATCAGCCATATTTGTCTCCTCATCCCCGGTGCAAAGCGCAGAGCGATTCTCTTTGTGTCATGTGCTATGCTCTATGCCCCTTGTGCCTTGAGCCTTACGCCTTGCGCTTTTCAATATACGCGTAGGCATTATGATTGTGTATGGATTCAAAATTCTCAGACTCAACGGAAAACCAGGTAATATTGGGGTCATTGCCCAATTTAACCGCAATTTCCCTCACAATATCCTCTACAAACATCGGATTCTGGTAGGCCTTCTCGGTCACAAATTTTTCATCTTCTCTCTTAAGGACAGAGTACACGTCACTCGAGGCAGATTCCTCCACTAATTTGATCAAGTCTTCCATCCACACAAATTTCTTAAATCTTACCTGTAACCGGACCTCACCCCTCTGGTTATGGGCGCCGAAATCGCTTATCTCTTTGGAGCACGGGCAGAGGGTTGAAATGGGAACATGAATCCCCACGACCAGATCGCTTCGCTTGTTTACAGACCCCTTCATAGTGCACCTGTACTCCATAAGGCCATCGGCCCCTGTCACCGGGGCAGACTTGTTGATAAAGTAGGGGAAAGTGATTTCCATGTGGGCGCTTTCCGCGTCCAGCCTTTTTTTCATCTCCTCAAGTATCTCTGAAAAGCTGTGGAGAGATATACGCCGACTGTGCTCATTCAAGATCTCCACAAAGCGGCTCATATGGGTCCCCTTATAGTAACGGGGCAGATCCACATACATGTTTATCTCGGCAACGGTCTGCTGCTCTCCCTGGTCTTTATCAAGGACGGTAATAGGATATCTGATCCCTTTTACACCAACCTGATCAATGTCTATATTTCTATAATCTTTATGATTCTGGATGTCTTCCATGATTTGTATCTTTTTGGATTATTCCGAGGTCACGGTAGCCATGCACTATAGCCATCCTGGTCTCAAAGTCAATAAGAACTTCGCCCATTCTCACTCCAAATATTCTATAGGCCTTAACCCAGATAAGCCTCTTTCACTCTCGGGTTTTCGAGCAGGGCTCGCGCTTTATCCTCAAGCACAATCTTCCCTGTCTCGAGAACATACCCATAATCCCCTAACTCTAAGGCAGCCTGGGCATTCTGTTCTACAAGGAGTATTGTCAGCCCTTCGTCCTTTATTTTCCTGATAATCCCCATAATCTGCTCCACCACAATAGGTGCCAGACCTAAGGAAGGTTCATCTAATAGAAGGAGCCGGGGTGTTCCCATCAATGCCCTCGCAATTGCAAGCATCTGCTGCTCACCCCCGGAGAGTGTCCCGCCCATCTGCTCGCGTCTCTCTTTTAGAATAGGAAAGAGCTCAAAGGAATTCTCCATTGATTCGGCAACTTTCCTTTTATCCTTCCTGAGATAAGCTCCTAACACCAGATTCTCTCTCACGGTCAGATCAGGGAAGATCCGACGGCCTTCGGGTACCTGAACTACCCCACGCCGCACAATCTCTTCCGGAGCCAGTCTGTCAATTGCATCCCCTTTGAACTCGATTCTGCCGGAGGAGATCGGCTGAATCCCGCTGATAGCCATCAGCGTGGTTGACTTACCGGCGCCGTTCGCTCCTATAAGACAGCATATGCTCATCTCTCTAACCCTTAGGGAGACCCCTTTGAGGGCGTGTATCTTTCTGTAATGACTGTCAACATTTTCAAGCCTCAGCATGCGCAGCGCCCCCGCCGAGATAGGCCTCTATGACTTTTGGATTGGCCCTGATCTCATCGGGTGTTCCATCAGCAATGAGCACGCCATAGTCAAGGACATAGATATTATCAGCCAAATTCATCATTACCTTCATATCATGTTCGATAATCAGCACGGTAATCCCTTTTTCGCGGATCTTGAAGATAAGCCGAATCAACTCGGATGATTCCTGCGCGTTCATCCCTGCTGCCGGTTCGTCAAGGAGGAGTAACCTGGGGTTGGATGCCAGGGCCCGGGCGATCTCCAGGCGGCGCTGCTCCCCATAGGCCAGGGCGCCGGCAAGGTCGAAGGCCCGGCCGTCAAGCCCGACAAAGCGCAGATATTTGAGGGCCTCTTTCGTCGTCAACTCCTCTTCATCCCGCTGTGATCGGGTCTTGAGAAGTGTGCCTAACACCCCGGAGCGCATCTGAACATGAAAACCGATCCTAACATTATCTAAGACGCTCAAATTGAAAAAAAGGCGGATATTCTGAAACGTTCTGGCCACCCCCAAGCGACAGATGGCATCAGGCCCTAATCTGAACCCGTAGAGCTGGCGTACCTTTCGTAAGAACAGCTGCAACATGAGATATATACTGAACGGTCCTGCGACAATCCCCCAGGGAATAGCAAAATAACAAAGACTGATACCGGTCCCTATCATTGGGCCAAGGGAAAACAGATGGGTCAGCCACCAGATTGCAAACCAGAGGTCTGATATGAGAAAAACAAACATGAGCCCCCATGCCCATATCTGAAATCTTACGAGGCCTTGCACTAATAAAAAACGGATACACAGGATAAAGATCCCCAATAAAATTACCTCCACCTTGAAAAAGGTTTGAGGCACAAAGGAAGACCAGAATAGCGGTACCCATATCAGCCCCAAGAAAAAGAAGAGTATGGCACACCTCTTGATAAGCCTCCTTTTTGTTTCTGAGACCTCCGGGACAATCGGTCTGCCCCGGAATTCGATCCGACCACCGGTAGCATGGTAAAGGCTGGTGAGGCAGTTAAAGAGGGTAGTCTTTCCAGCGCCGTTGGGACCGATGATACCGACGATCTGGCCCTGCTCTGCCGCAAGAGTTATCTCTCTCAAGGCAGTAAGCCCACCGAAGGACTTTGAAAGTCTTATGATTTTGAGGATAGTAGCCATAGGAATCCCTACTCCCCATCCCCTGAAACCGTTAGGCGTTCCTGGAGAAGCTTTGCCTTCCTGGCCTGTGCCCGGTCAAAAGGGACAAGACCTTCAGGCCGCCAGCGCATCATAAGAACGAGGACCAGCCCGTAGATCAGATAACGGGCATTGAACAAACCCTGGGGCAACACTGCCCTCAGGACTTCGGACAGGGGAATAAGGATCAAGGCCCCCAGCATGGTGCCAGCAATACTCCCCATTCCCCCAAAGACTATGAGACAAAGAATTAATATTGATTCCCAGAACTTAAACATATCCGGATGAATAAACCTGAACCATTTTGCATAAAAGGCCCCGCCCATGGCGCCAATGGAAGCGCTGATGGCAAAGGCCGTGACCTTGTACCGGATTAAATTGACACCGCAGCACTGGGCCGCAATCTCATCCTCTCGTATGGCAAACCATGCCCGTCCCAAACGGGAATCCTGAAGACGTGTAACAACTAAGAGGACTATCATTAAAAGGAGAAGTATTAGATAGAAGAACTCCCAGTCATTAACAAGGGGATGGCCAAAGATGGAGGGGGGAGAGATGCCGGGAAGACCCATGGGCCCCCGGGTGAGCCAAAGTTCGTTTCTGAGAACCAGCACCACAAGCTCGGAAAATCCAAATGTGACGATGGCGAAATAATCTCCGGTGAGACGCAGTGTAGGGGCGCCCAGCAGGGTTCCCCAGAGGGCACCGTTGAGTGCAGCCAACGGGAGGATGACCCAGAGACTGAGATCATAGTGGATGGACAAGAGACCTGAAGTGTATGCCCCGATCCCATAGAAACCAACGTATCCCAGATCTAAAAGACCTGTGAAACCGGGCACGATATTCAAACCCAAGGCCAGGATCATATAGAGGACCGCTGTGGTCATTATCCTGAGGATGTAGTTGGTTGAGGCGCCTAAGGGGAACCAGGGCAGGAGAACAGCCAGGAAAATCAGACTCAAGAAAACAAAGCGAGGATTCTTCTTGTATAATTGCCAGGGCATCAGACCTTCTCCCCGGTTTGTCTCCCGATAAGGCCTGAAGGCTTGAATAGTATGACCGCTATCATAACCGCGTATGAGATACCGTCCCTGTACTCTGACGAAATATACCCGGCCCCCATAACCTCGGCTATACCCAGCACACCGCCCCCTAACATGGCGCCCGGAACGCTCCCTATCCCCCCAAGTACGGCAGCGGCAAAGGCCTTTATGCCTGCGATGTATCCCATGGTGGGAAAGATGGCATTATAATAGAGTCCAACCAGGACACCGGCCATACCGCCCATCCCGGAACCGATGGCAAAGGTAAAGGAGATGACCCGGTTAACCCCGATTCCCATCAGGGCAGAGGTCGTCTTGTCCTGAGATACGGCCCGCATGGCCGTTCCGATCTTGGTCTTATGGATGATAAGATGAAGGATAATCATACACAGAACGGTAATAAAGAGGATAAAGACCTGAATCCAGGTCATTGATACTTCGCCTATGCTCAATGCCGGTTTAAGAAAGATGGCGGGAAACATATCCCGGGGATATGACTTGATCTGAGAACCCCAGATCATAAGGGCCAGATTCTGAAGGAATATTGACATCCCGATGGCGGTGATGAGGGCGGCTAATCGGGGAGCCTTTCGCAAGGGGCGATATGCGACAAAGTCTAACATGACCCCAATACAGGCGCAGACTAAAATAACAAGGATAAACGCGGCAAAAAAAGGGAGGCCCAGGACCGTTACCATGGTATAGGCAAGAAATGCCCCCAACATATAGATCTCGCCATGGGCGAAATTTATCAGCTGGATGACCCCATAGACCATGGTGTAACCCACAGCTATAAGGGCATAAACCCCGCCTAAGGTGATGCCATTCACTAGTTGCTGGAGAAAAAGACTCGATTGATCGAGAAGATTTTCCACTTTACACTGATCACTGCAATTGCTTTTCAGCGCTCACCCATTTGCCGTTTTTGATCTTCTTGACAAATGCTTCTTTCAGACAGTCTCCGTTTTTATCAAAATAGGTCTTTCCGGCTACTCCGTCATAGGCCTTGTCCTTTGAATTAATGGAGGCCAAGTAGTCGCGGATCTTCTCCCTGTTCTGTCCCACCACCTTTATTGCCTGAGCGCCAATCCCCACAGCATCGTAGGTGTTTGCGGCAAACCAGTTCGGATCCTTTCCGTATTTTTTCCTGTAGGCCTTAACAAAACCTGCAGCCTGGGGGCCGGCCTTGTCCGGGAGAAATGGCGTTGTAACAAAAAGGCCTTCTGTATCAGGGTTCTTTACCATAAGGTCGTCGTCGAGGCCGTCGGCCCCGAAGAAGGCGACATCCTTCATCCCGAGACTCCTCGCCTGGGAGATAATGAGCGTCCCCTGGGGTGCGTATCCGGGGATGAAGATGGCCTCAGGCTTCATCATCTTGAACTTGGTGAGTTGCGGCTTGAAATCAGTAGTATCAGCGGTATATGCCTCTGTGCCTAAAATTTTGATGCCTAGTTTTTTGGCCTCTTTCATAAAGGCCAACATCAAACCCATTGAGTAGTCATTGACCTCATAAAATATGGCAATCTTTTTGTAGTCCTTGACGGTCTTGACGTATTTTGCCAGGAAGAGACCCTGAAAGTCATCTCTGTAGACATTTCGAAAATAATAAGGGCTCATCTTTCCGATAGTGACGTTGGTAGAGGCAGGAGAAATAGCAGGGAGTTTCGCTTGCCTGTAAACGGGGAGGGCCGCAAGGGTAGAAGAACTGCAAAGGTGCCCCACCACCACCGAGACCTTGGGGTCATTGGCAAGTTTGGTGGCAACCATGGCCGCCTCCTTTGGATCACAAAGCTCGTCCTCTAAGACAATTTCCACATTCTTACCGTTGATGCCGCCGGCAGCATTGATCTCTTCTGCCTTCAATAAGGCTCCGTTCTTCATCCCTTCACCAAATGACGCCAATGGGCCCGTAAATGGAGCGGCAATAGGGATCTTGATGGAATCTGCCCATGCAACCCCGGTCAATAGAATCCAGGCAAACAAAAAACAGCCTAATTTTTTCATGGCACCCTCCCTTAAGGATTGATGATTGATGCCCCGGTTAAATCCGCTCCGCTCTTCATTGGCATGAATTTAACGGGGTAAAATTGTTGATTGAAAAACCCCTAACCAGCAAAAAGACAGAAGTCAGAGATCGGAGATCAGAGGTCATAAAAACTCGTAACCCGTAACACGCAACCTGCAACTCGCAACCCGGAAACTACGCCTTTCTCCTCCGCACCCTATCCTTTATCCTGTTTATATGGCCACGCCCCATCCCCTTGACCTCACAACCCAGCTCAAATACTCTTCAATCTTCTGGTCATCCAAGATCCCAAAGCAGTCCACAACCGCCAAAGGACCGCCGACCATCCTGACCACCTCTTTGGGATCAAGGTCTAAGTAGGGCTTGTGACGAACAGCAAAAATGACAGCATCTGATCCCTCCAATGCCTTTTCCAGGTCTGATGTCATGGAAAAATCGGAGAGATGTTCCTGGTTGCGAAAAAACCGGGACCAGCTTGCGCCCACCGCCGGGTAGGACTCTTGCTTTTCAAGTTCCCACCAGTGCTGCACGTAGGCATCATGGGCCTTGATCTCGGCCCCCATTTCAGTTAACTTTCGAACAATAATTTCTGACCCGCTATAACGTGTATCCCCAACATCCTCCCGGTAAGAGGCCCCGAGTAAGGTGATCTGCGAAGCGGCAACAATACGCCCCATATTTCTAAGGGCATCACGAACCAGCTGGGCAGCATGCAAGGCCCTTGTGTCGTTTATGTTGATTGCCTCGGGAGTAATTTTGAATATGTCATTCTCAAATCCCATTAGATGCTTGTATGCCCAGAGGCCTAATCCACCATCTTTGGGGAGACAGTACCCGCCTATTCCGGGTCCGGGAAACATGATATTGCTATGCGTGGGGCGGACCTTGATCGCATCGATAACCTTTACAATATCAACCCCGTTGGTCTCAGCAAAGAGGCTCCACTCATTGAGGAAGGCCAATATGGTCGCCCTGTAACTGTTTTCCACGATCTTGCAGGTCTCACTTTCGATGGGCCTGTCAAGCACTGTCAGGGGGAATTCCTCCACATTGAGGACCTCTGACAAAAACCGGGTCACCCTTTCCCTGCTTTCCTGGTCTATCCCGCTGCACACGCGCCAGAAATCCCTGACAGATTTCACATACTCCTTCCCGGGCATTACCCTTTCGAAGCTGTGGGCCAGCAGCGGTTCATCATCAATCCCCCGTGCCTTGAAGCCCTTCTTGATAAGGGGGTAGGCTATATATTCGGTAGTCCCCGGGGGCACAGTAGTTTCTATCAATACCATACAACTGGGGGATATCTTTGTTCCAATTATCTTGAAACTCTCTTCCAGTGCCCCGATTTCTGCAAAACCTTTCTTGAGATTGCCCAATTCCTCCTTGAGATAATCGCACTGAACATCCAGGACCAAAACGTCCGCCAATTTGAGGGCATCGTAGGTAAAGGTAGCAGTGAGGGTCTTCTTCCCGGTTACGCACCGCTCTATCAGGGGGGCCACCTCCGGGTCTTCTGCCTTGACCGGAGATAAGCCCCGATTAAAAAGAGGAATCTTCCAAAAGCTGCGGGGACTCGGTCTCTGCATACCGATGACAAACTTGTTGGGTTTCCCTGTTTTTTTGTCAACAGAGTCGGCCACCACACCGGCCATAACAGCTCCTACAAATCCGAGGCCCATAACCACTACTATCTCGAATCCTTCTTTACGCCGTGCCTCTACCAGTTTTTTTAATCTATCGTATTCCTTTATATAATCGTCCCCGGTAGGGAGAGCAAATCTTTCCTCATCCGGGCTTGTCGAATATTCCATATATTGAACTGCCTCCTCGATATTTGTTGTTATTTAGTGCCTGAACGAAAACCCCTAAATATGATTTTTTAATTTTGCTCAGGGATTTTCAACTCCATGAGATTGCGTTGTTTTTTAAATCCGAAATCCGAAATCTGCAATCCGAAATCGTGTCTGAACACGTTTTTCGTTCAGACACCATTTACTCGGCCTCTCTGACAAGCCTGAAACCGGTGGTTTGATACCTGTTGGCGGGGTTACTTAAATTCCTGTTGGCGCATCTACATCTTGACCCTGACCTGTACCAGCTTCCTCCCCTGCGAACCTTGTCAGTTCCTGAGCTGGGCCCTCCCGGATCTATAACCGCATCTTTGCCATAAGACCGATCATACCAATCCCGACACCACTCCCAGACATTTCCTTCCATGTCATAAAGGCCCCATGCGTTCGGCCTGTAGCTTTTAACAGGGGCAGGCTGATCAGGCGGCAATCCTTTCGATCTAACATAGTCAACACAGAGATCGGTTTTCAAGGTGTTATTGGCATACATTGCATCTTTACAATCAATGGTCTTGCCCCAGGCATAGGCTGAGGTAGTCCCCGCCCTGCAGGCATATTCCCATTCCGCCTCTGTGGGGAGCCGATAGACTCCTTCATTGAGGGCATTTAATTTTTTAATAAAATCGATGCAGTCCTCCCAGGAGACCTTCACCACCGGCATATGGTCTGTCCCCTTTTTTTTGAAAAAAAATCGCTTCCCCATTACGGCCCGCCACTGTTTTATCGTCACTTCCGTCGTCTGCATATAAAAAGGTTTGCTGATTGTTACCTCATGTTCTATCTCGTTCCCTCTCCGATTTGGCTCATCCTGCGGGCTGCCCATTTTAAACGTCCCGCCCGGTATAAGAACAAACTCCATACCAATGGAATTGGTTATGGTCTCTTCCTTCGCATTCACGGGAAGAGGAGAAAGAGAGCAAAATATTAAGGCTGCAAAAGCCAGGATGGATAACCCAATTGAATATCTCAATATATTAACCATGTTTCACTGCCCCCTGTTTGTAGGATTGCGAATTGCGGTCCCGCAGGGCGGGATTGGATTTCGGATTTAGACCGAAACATTATTTGCCCAGCATCCGGCATAGCTTCGCTTGTGAATTGAGAACGAAATATTAGAAAAACCTCCACTACAGCTGAAGATATCAAAAAACCCATACGAGGGAAAGGGAAAAATTCCAGCGACTAGCCTATACCCTTTCCGCGATCTGATCAAGACATCTGCGAATCTTTGATCTTACCTCAGCTAACCTGCCCTGTACAATTTTCCCGGTTCCCGGCCCGGCATAGAGATCCTGATTGATCTCGATCTGAACAGCAAATTTCTCCCTGTCAGCAAATTCCCCGGCATAATGAGTGGAAATAAAACCCGCTGTGTAGGGATCATTTATGGCAACAGAAAACCCTTTGCTCAAAAAGACCTGTTTCATAAAAACCAACAACTCTGAAGGGCAGGTGGTCTTGCCTAAGGCCGGGGTCATCTTCCCCCCATTATCGCCGTTATTGCTCAGAACAATATCCTTTCTTTTCCTGCCCGCATCCGGGGCCTC
>PVMK01127937.1_pt1 | contig 41026 bp, 41 predicted proteins | sample 1853481 | NCBI WGS metagenome assembly PVMK01 (sample SAMN08533507, study PRJNA380276) | Marine sediment metagenome, whole genome shotgun sequencing project.
CTGTCGGAGCTTTGGGCTCTGTCGGAGCTTTGGACTCTGTCGGAGCTTTGGACTCTGTCGGAGCTTTGGACTCTGTTGGAGCTTTGGACTCTGTTGGAGCTTTGGACTCTGTTGGAGCTTTGGACTCTGTCGGAGACTTGGACTCTGTCGGAGCCTTGGACTCTGTTGGAGCCTTGGACTCTGTTGGAGCCTTGGCTTTCGCAGGGGCCTTTGACTCTACCGATGGCTTGATTTCCTCGCTGGCCTGACCCGGCTGACTTTTTTCAGATGCCTCGACGGGCCTCCCGTCGCGTGATTTCACACCTGACGTCTGGTAGGGGGAACGTCTACGGCGTGGTTTTCGATTTGGCACCTCAGCCTGCTCTTCCGCTGTGGCATCCTTGTGTGCTACGTTTCCGCGGGCTTGCATCTGCTCTTCCGTTGGGCTCGAAGCCTGGACTTTGCTTCCCTGGTTTTCCTGAGTGCCCCTGGACTGGGTTGATTTTTTCCGGGCGCCCCTTCTCCGCGGCGTCTTTTTTGCCTGCCTGCCGTCGGTCCTGGCGTGGCTTGTTTTCTTTTTGCTTCCACGGCGCGAATGCCGTGACCTGGAATCTCCACCCTGCCTGTTTGAGTTTCTTTGGCGTTGCTGACCGCTGCTACGTGCCGTGGTCTTTTTGGAGGTCTTTTTCCTGGCAGGTTGCTTCGGCGCTTCAGCTTTAGCCGGCTTTTCCTTCTCTTCCGCGGGAGAAAAGAGTTTTGAAAACATCTGGCCGAAGAATCCCTGCTTGTTCTTCGCGCCACCAGCCGGTGCCGGGCGACCGGGGGCCGGGCGGCCTGGTACTACACCGGAAACCGCCGCGACTGGGCCAGCCGACGCGGATGACGCCTGGGTTTCTGCATTTGCCACAAGTTCTGCATTGGGCTGATCGACATGGGAGTAACTGGGGGCATCCGTTACATCCGTCTTGCGCACGCGATGGATTTCAAATTTAGGCCGCTCCATGTACTCATTCGACAGGACTAAAATCGGCATTTGATGGCGGGCTTCAATCTCGGCCAACATTTTACGCTTCTCGTTCAACAGGAAGTTGGCAACCGTGGCAGGCACCTGCACGATCACCTGTCCTGTGTATTCCTTCATGGACTCTTCTTCCACCAGCCTGAGAATCGACAGTGCCAGTGATTCGGTGCTGCGAATCGTGCCATGTCCTTCGCACCGGGGACATGTCTCCTCGCTGGACTCTCCCAGCGAAGGACGCAGGCGCTGCCGTGACATCTCAAGTAGCCCAAACCGCGAAATCCGCCCGGTCTGCACCCTTGCCTTGTCGATCTGCAGCGCGTGACGCAACCTTTCCTCGACGCTTCTCTGGTGTTTTCGGTCCATCATGTCGATGAAGTCAATTACGATTAGCCCACCGAGGTCGCGCAATCTCAATTGCCGGGCGATCTCGTCGGCAGCTTCGATGTTTGTTTTGTAAGCTGTATCTTCGATATCCGTGCCTTTCGTTGCCCGTGCGGAGTTAATGTCGATTGAAAGCATTGCCTCGGTATGGTCGATTACGACAGAACCGCCAGAGGGAAGGTGAACCGTGCGGGCGAATGCAGATTCGATCTGGCTTTCAATCTGATAGCGGTTAAAAAGCGGTACGTCGTCCGTGTAGTGCTTCAGTTTGTGGGCGTTATGCGGCATCACCTGCTGCACGAATTCCTGGGCATCCGCAAAGACCTGGTCATTGTCGATCAGAATTTCGCCAATGTCATTGCGCAGATGGTCGCGCAATGCACGAATAAACAGATTGCTTTCCTGGTATATCAGAAAAGGAGCCTTGTTTTCAGAAGCCGCCTTTTCGATGGCATTCCAGAGTTGCAGGAGGTAATCGAGGTCCCACTGCAGTTCCTCGGCCTCGCGCCCGACGCCTGCGGTTCTGACGATAATTCCTACATTGTCAGGTGTGGTCACCTGCTGCAATTGTTCACGTAACTCCTGACGTTCTTCACCGCTGATACGGCGGGAAACCCCACCGGCTTTCGGATTGGTGGGCATCAGCACCAGGTAACGGCCAGCAAGAGAAATGTAGGTCGTCAGAGCCGCGCCCTTGTTGCCGCGCTCTTCCTTTTCGACCTGTACAATCAATTCCTGGCCTTCCCTGACGGCATCGCGAATAGCAAGCTTGCCATCCTTCTTGCGTGCGGAGGGCAGGTAAGATTCCGGGCAAATTTCCTTGAAAGGCAGGAACCCGTGGCGTTCAGATCCAAAGTCGATGAAGCACGCCTCTAGCGAGGGTTCGACACGGGTGATGCGCCCCTTGTAAACATTTGATTTTTTTTGTTCCTGGGAAGGAACTTCGATGTCCAGGTCTATTAGTACCTGGCCGTCAGCGACGGCCACACGCAACTCTTCTGGCTGAGTCGCGTTGATCAGCATTCTTTTCATTTTATATCCTCAAGCATCCTGGCCTGAACACGCAAGGCAGGCGGAATCTTAGAAACCCCGCTGTTACGCGATACGTGTTCCCGGCCCACTCAAGGACAGCGTGCCAGGCTTGCCAATTCGTTTTTTTTGCCGGCGGAACATTCCTGCCGGTTCACAGCAACAGCCTCCATGGCTGCTGCGATAATCCTATATTTCCGGTTCCTCAAAAATATCCTTAAGATTCGGATGTATCGAAACTGATATCAAATGTTCTTTCGCGCAGATTATCTGAGCGATGTGTGCGGTTTCGATCGTCGGCTGGAGTTTCGAGCGATATGATGTTGACAGATCAACCAGCGCGCGGATTTCCGGAGCGATGTAATATAGCAGTGTTTTCATGTTCTATCAATGAGTTGGGGGACGATGTCAAAACCGAATAAGAGTTCTGGCGCACACCTTGTCCGCGTGGACAGCAATCGCAGCGGCCAGAGACTCGATAATTTTTTGTTAAAACAGCTAAAGGGCGTACCGAAATCTGCCATTTACCGAATGATCCGAACCGGGCAGGTCCGGATCAACAGCGGCCGCAGCAAGGCATCCACACGCCTGGAAGAAGGCGACGAAGTCAGAATCCCTCCGGCCCACACCCGCGAAAAAGGAAACTTCACGGTTTCAGTCGAGGTCCGCAAGCAACTTGAAGCGTCCGTTTTATTTGAAAACCAGGATTTACTGCTTATCAACAAACCCTCAGGCATGGCCGTGCATTCAGGTAGCGGGCTGCCGTGGGGCCTGATTGACGCCATCCGGCAGGACCGGCCGGATGAATACCTTGAACTCGCCCACCGGCTGGACCGGGAAACCAGTGGCTGCCTGCTGCTGGCCCGAAACGGGCCGGCGCTGAAACACCTGTCTGCGTTATTCAGAAACGGCCAGGTTGAGAAACGTTACCTGTGCTTGCTCAATGGTCAAATGCGCGAAGTAGTTATTGAGGTCGATGCGCCGCTGCGCAAAGTACCATCAGGAGACCAGGGTCTGGTCGAAGTTTCCGAACAGGGGAAGACAGCGCTGACCCGCTATCGCTTGCTGCAGGCCTACCGGGATTGCAGCTACGCGGAGGTGGAACTTTTTACTGGCCGTACACACCAAATCAGAGCACATGCGCTGCATCTGGGCTTGCCTTTGGCAGGCGATGACAAGTACGCCAGCAGGGAATCTCTGAAAAAATGGAAAAAACGTGGTTTGGGCCGGATTTTCCTTCACGCGCACCGCTTAGGCCTGCAAGCACCTTCTGGAGAATCATTGACATTTGACGCGCCATTGCCAGCCTCTTTACGAAAAGTACTGGGCGCGCTGGAAGAATGAAACCGGAACATACAGTCGGCGTCAGCAATATTCCTACCGCTTACATCCTCCCAACCGCTGGTGAAGACCGGCGTGCTGTGATCTAATTCGCCCGATGTACAAGCCATTAGAAGCCTTCATAGGAATGCGCTACGTGCGTGCCAAGAGGCGTAACCATTTTATTTCATTCATCTCCCTGACTTCCATGCTGGGCATTGCACTGGGCGTGACCACCCTGATTACAGTTATATCAGTCATGAACGGATTTGAAAAGGAATTGCGGGCACGAATCCTGGGCGCCATAGCACACGCCACGATTCAACCGGCCGATGGGTCTGTGATGGAGTGGCGCAGCGTCATTGAACGTGTGGAAGAGCATCCTGAAGTTAACGGCGCAGCGCCCTACATCGAAGAAGGAGTCTGGCTGCAGGGCATCGAGTCGTCCGGAGCGTTCATCCGCGGAGTAAACCCTGAGTTCGAGCCAAGGGTGTCCGAGGTAGATCAAAAAATGCTGACCGGCGAACTGAGCGACCTGAAATCGGGTGAATACGGCATTATCCTCGGTATCGGCCTGGCGTCCAGGCTGCGGGTTGGCCCTGGGGATCGCGTAACCGTTATCGCACCGCACCTTAAGGCAACCCCGGTTGGGGCAACTCCGCTGATGCGCCGTTTCACGGTTGTGGGAGCTTTTGAGTTTGGCGAGTTTGAAAATGACTCGACACTGGCGCTGATTCACATCGATGACGCTGCCCGATTGCTGAGAATGCAAGCGGGCTCGATCAGCGGCGTACGCCTGCACTTGCAGGACATGTATCGAGCCTGGAGCGTGGCCAGAGAAATCTCGGATAGCATGAAGGGTTATTACATCGTGCGGGACTGGACCCAGGAGCGGGGTAATCTGTTCCAGGCGGTGCGCACCGAGAGAACTGTTATGTGGGTCATATTGTCATTGATCATTGCCGTTGCAGCCTTCAACATTATTTCCATGCTGGTGATGGTGGTCACCGACAAGCAAGCAGACATTGCCATACTCAAAACCATGGGTGCCCGGCCTGGCACCGTTATGAGAATTTTTGTAATCCAGGGAAGCGTGATCGGTGTGGTCGGAACCCTGTTGGGTGTCATTGGTGGCATTGTGCTGGCACAGAATATTGGGTCGGTCGTTCCATTTCTCGAAAGATTTTTCGGCTTTAGCCTGTTCCCTTCCGACATCTATTACATAACGGAGCTCCCTTCTGATCTCAGAAGCGAGGACGTCATCAATTTCGCTCTGATGTCACTGGGAATGTCCCTGCTGGCCACCTTGTATCCGTCATGGCGGGCCGCCAGGACACATCCGGCCGAGGCATTGAGCTATGAATGACATGGGCGAAACCGTGCTCGAGGCACGGGGGGTCAGCAAGTCGTTTCACCAGGGTCCGCGGGAAGTGCGGGTGCTGGAGAACGTCAACATGGCTTTGTCTGCAGGCGAATCCCTCGCCATTGTTGGTGCATCAGGAGCAGGTAAGAGTACTTTGCTGCACATACTTGGCGGCCTCGACCAGCCCGATGCCGGTGAGGTATTGATTGAAGGGGCTTCCATGTGGGACTTGAAAGCAGCCGAGCGCGGCAGGATTCGCAACCATGCGCTGGGCTTCGTTTACCAGTTTCATCATCTTCTGCCTGAGTTTTCAGCAATGGAGAACGTGGCGATGCCACTGTTGATTCGAGGCGAAAGCACGCAATCAGCACGGGACAAATCCATCGACCTACTTAGCCGGGTGGGGCTTTCGGAACGGCTGACGCACAAGCCGGGTGAACTCTCCGGCGGTGAGCGCCAGCGTGCGGCTGTTGCCCGGGCACTGGTAGGTAATCCGCGCGTGATGCTCGGGGACGAACCAACCGGCAATCTCGATGAGAGCACTGCGGACCACGTATACGGCCTGATGCTTGAATTGAACCAGGAACTCCGAACAAGCCTGCTGCTGGTGACACACGACAGGCGTCTGGCGTCCCGTATGGACCGCCAATTGGAACTGCGAATGGGGTGTCTGCGAGAATTGGACTAAACCCGCAGCCGACGGGTGGGTGGAAGTTGCCAGCCTGCCTGATTGCAGGTGTACTCGGTGCCCATTTATTTACTTCCTTACCTCCGTACTGGCTGGTCTGTAGTATGGCCGTCGTTGCGGCTATTGCGCTGGGATCCACCCGGTTTCGTTGGCCTGCGATCGCGCTTTTGGCCTTCTGCTGGAGCCTTCACAGCTTTCATGATCGGCTCCAAAGCGAACTGGATCCGATACTGGCGGGCCAGCTTATCCAGGTCAAAGGCGTCATCTCTACTATTCCCGCAATAAACAGCGACTTTGTTCGTTTTCGTTTCAGCACAGTCGATAGAGTTAATGGTGACAAGTTACCCCCCACCTTTTTAGTGCATTGGTACCAGGATTGGCCTGAACTCTCCGTGGGTGAATATTGGCGACTCGAATTGAAAGTCAAACCTCCATGGGGGCGCGTAAATTTCCAGGGAGCCGATAAAGAGCGGTGGTTGTTTGCCCAGGGTATAGGTGGCCTGGGGACTGTACGCAACGGCCACCGCCTCGCAGGTCCGGGGGATTCCCCATTCCCGCTAAGCTCCATTCGTGAAAAAGTTTTGCACAGGATTTCAGAGCAGGTTGTAGATGAAAGAGAAAGCGGTGTCATCCAGGCACTGACAACAGCCGACCGCTCCGGCATTTCAGCCAATGACCGGCGACTATTAACCGCAACGGGAACTTCCCATTTGCTCGCTATTTCAGGGTTGCATGTTGGTCTGGCAGCCGCCGGAGGAATGTGGCTGAGCCGCATATTTCTCCTGTTCCTGCCTTTTTCGATGAAAGGCGGCACTACGCTACTTGCCTCAATTGCTGGCGGATTGTTCAGCGCAGGCAGCTACGCCGCACTGGCGGGCCTGGGCACCCCGACCCTGCGGGCCGTACTGATGTTGTTTACAGCCATGATTGCAGCGCTTTCAGGCCGGGCCATTCACCCCTTGCGGGCCTGGGTGATGAGCCTGGCTATCATTCTGCTTCTCGATCCGTTTGCACCATTGAGCGCCGGCCTGTGGTTCACATTCCTCGCGGTGGCTGCACTGCTATTCGTATTCGTTCCCCGCACCGGCAAACTAAATTGGTGGAAAACGATCCTTGCCGCGCAAGCGGGGGTCGTTATCGTGCTTCTTCCGGTCAGTGCCGGCTGGTTCTATTCTTTCAGCCCGGCAGGATTCCTTGCCAATCTGCTGGCCATTCCATGGGTTAGTTTCCTGGTGGCGCCCCCGGTCCTGGCCGGACTCACTGTATTGCCTTTCTCCGAAGTGCTGGCCGGCGCGTTTTGGTCGACTGCGGGCCTGGCTTCAACGGTTCTTTTCAAATTCCTGGAATTCGTCGACCGGTTCCAAGGAGACTTGTCCCCCATGGTTCCACCATCGTCATTGCAGGTGCTCCTGGCGCTGCTCGGGGCATTTGTACTGCTACTACCGCGGGGATTGCCAGCCAGGTCGTTGGGGCTGTTTCTGGTCCTCCCTTTATTTCTTCCGCCTGGCGAACGGACTCAAGCCGGGACAATCGAGGTGGAAGTTCTCGATGCGGGGCAGGGCACAGCCGTGTTGGTCAGTTCAGCCGGGCAATCACTGCTTTATGACTCGGGTCCAGGGGATGGCCAGGAGCAGAATCTGGTTGCTTCTGTCATTGTCCCGGCGCTGGCCAGACTTGGAACCAAGGCACCAAAACAGGTTGTGATAAGCCATGGCGACCTGGACCATGCCGGCGGTCTGCAGTCGTTACTCAAACTTTATCCTGATGCTGATTACTGGGCGAACCTCGAGGACTCAAACCTGCCTTATGATGCGTGCCGCACGCCGCTACAATGGTCCTGGCCGGGTGTTGCGTTCACTGCTCTGCACCCATCGCCCGGGTTGCCTTACCTGGGAAACGACAGCTCCTGCGTCATCAGCATCAGCTCAGGCGACAACCGCTTGCTTCTCAGCGGGGATATTTCAAATAATGTTGAAAGCCGCCTAATCGGAGATGGTCTACGGGCTCACCAGGTTCTGTTGGTCCCACATCACGGCAGCAAAACATCTTCCAGCCTCGACTTCATAAAACAGCTGCGGCCCGATGTGGCCATAGCCACGGCCAGCCTGGGCAACCGATTCGACTTTCCGCGCCCTGAGGTTCGGCAACGCTACCAAGAGATGCACTCTCGATTCTGGTCGACGGGAGAATGCGGCGCACTGCGCCTGTTGCTTCACCCGGACGGCAGCCTGGAGGCCAGCAGTGCCCGCCGTGAGCGAAAACGCATCTGGCGCTGGACGGCTGCTGTGAATTGCCCATAGCGAGTTCAAACCGCCCCATGTATCATTTGAGCAGCCTTTATTAACAATAATTGAGTCAATGGAGTGATGAAACGTGCTTGAAATTATTCTCGCTGGCGGCTGGCTGATGGCCCCGATCATGCTGTGTTCCATCCTGTCCCTGACCATCATCGCCGAGCGCTCTTGGTCGTTACGGCGCAGCAATGTTATTCCTGGCGACCTGGGCAAGCTGGTTGAGGAATGGGCTGCGCGTCATGAACTCGACCGCCGTCATATAGAACAGCTGCGGTCCGGTTCCGCCCTGGGGCGGGTGTTGTCCGCTGCTCTCGTCAATCGTCACCGTTCCCGTGAACTGATCAAGGAGGCGGTAGAGGATACCGGCAGGCACGTGGTGCACCAACTGGAAAGATTCCTCAACACTCTGGGCACCATTGCGGGCATCTCGCCATTGCTCGGGTTGCTGGGTACTGTCATAGGAATGATCAAGGTATTTTCGGCCATCATGGTCCACGGCGTGGGCAACGCCAATCAATTAGCGGGAGGAATTTCAGAAGCGCTGATTACCACGGCCGCGGGTCTGTCAGTAGCGATTCCCAGTTTCTTTTTCTACCGATATTTCAAAGGCAGGGTAGAGTCCTACGTGGTCTCGATGGAAGAGGAGGCAATCACCCTGATTGAAGCGATTGAGCGAAGTAACGTGGCCCAGCTGAGATCAGGCGTGCCCGGGGGTTAGTGCTTGAAATTACAACACCACACCAAGGAAGAGCCTGCTGTAGACCTGACTTCATTGATCGACGTGGTCTTCCTGCTGCTGCTTTTTTTCATGGTCAGCACCACTTTCGAAAAACAGGCTCTGCTGAAAGTAGATTTGCCGGAAGCCAGCGTTGTCGAAGATCGCACAGAAATACCCGATAGCCTCGAACTGGTTATTGATAGCGAGGGCCGCATGTATCTGAATGATCAACGGCTGATTGACAGCGAAGCGCGCACCATTCGAGCGGCGTTCGTTCAGGAAGCCGGTGAAAACCGCAGGGTCCCGCTGATTTTACGGGCTGACCGACTGACACCTCATTATCACGTGGTTACCGTCATGGATGTCGCAGCCCAACTGGGTTTCACAAACCTTTCCATTGCTACGGACCGCTCTGACGGACCTGCGGAATGACAGGCACAGCCAGCGAACCACTGCTCGTTTACAAGCGTCTCTGGAGTTACACCAGAAATTATATCGGGATGTTCCTGCTCGGTATCTTCGGGGTCAGTATAGACGCCAGTATGCAGGCGGTATTCATCAAGGGCATGGAGCCGTTGATTGACCGGGTATTTGTAGGTAAGGACTCAGAATTTGGTCTGTGGATGGCAGGCGCCATTTTTGTTATCGCCGTGATACGGATGGTTGGCAGTTTCGCAGGGGTTTACGGGATGGAGTGGGTAGGCCGCAAAGTCATTGCAGACCTGCGACAGGAGCTATTCGACAAGTACGTTTCCCTGCCGGCAACGTTTTTCGACACCCACAGTTCCGGGCAGCTGATCTCGAAGCTCGCTTACAACAGCGAACAGGTGGCCAGCGCAGCAACCAACTCGTTAGTTGAAGCTATACGCGACATCATGCTGGTCGTGTTCCTGCTTGGAGTGATGCTGGCGACCAACGTCCGCCTGACCCTGGTAATGTTGCTGCTGGTTCCAATTATCGGGGTGCTGGTCACACTCATTAGCCGCCGGTTCCGCAAAATCAGCCACCGTATCCAGGACATGATGGGAAGCGTCTCACACGTAACGGAGGAGGCCGTTACCGGTCAGCAAGTTATCAAGGTGTTCCAGGGACAGAATGCGGAGAAGGCCCGCTTCCATGTTGTTAACGAGAAAACCCGGCGATTACACATGAGGATGCGCGTCACGCATCTCGTAAGTTCCTCGCTGGTTCAGTTGGCGGCTGGCCTGGCCCTGGTGCTTTTGATGCTTATTGCGACCCGGCCGGAGATGTTGAACAGCATTTCAGCTGGTACGTTTACGGCTATTTTCACTGCCATGATCGCCTCAATACCACCGCTGAAACGACTGACAGGTGTTCAGGCGAAGGTCCAGAAGGGCATCGCTGCTGCGGACAGTATTTTCCAGGTGCTCGATACAGATGAAGAAAAAGATTCTGGAAGTTTTGAGCTGGATCGTGTCAAGGGCGTCATTGAGTTCAAAAACGTCAGTTTCGGGTATGGAAACAGCGCCAGGCCGGTGCTCAGTGATGTGAGCTTCACGGTACCGGCTGGAAGCGTCACCGCACTGGTCGGTCGCTCCGGTAGCGGTAAAACCACGCTTGCCGGCCTTTTGCCAAGATTTTACACAGGCTATGAAGGGCATATCATTCTTGATGGGCACGAGTTGTCTGACTATAAGCTGGAAAACTTGCGGAGCCATGTCTCCCTGGTCAGCCAAAATGTAGTTTTATTCAACGACACGATAACTGGAAATATTGCTTATGGGGCGTTGGCAGGCAGTTCCATCGAATCGATAGTGAAGGCGGCCACAGACGCTTACGCCATTGAATTTATCGAGCAACTTCCAAAGGGGCTGGACACCTTGATCGGAGAAAGCGGCACAATGCTATCAGGTGGTCAACGGCAAAGGCTGGCAATCGCCCGGGCGTTACTTAAAAACGCGCCCATACTGATACTGGATGAGGCGACATCAGCGTTGGACTCTGAATCAGAGCGCGCGATTCAAAAAGCCCTCTCCGAAGTGATCAAGCACCGGACCACTATAGTGATTGCCCATCGTCTGTCGACTATTGAAAATGCCGACCAGGTTATCGTTCTGGAACATGGAAGAGTCGTGGAATCGGGTACCCACGATGAACTCCTTGCCAGAGAAAGTGTTTACGCCAAGCTTTACCGGACACAGTTCAGAGACGAATAATGCGTTCCGACATCGAGATTAAGCTAAATCAAATCTGGTACGGGGGAGAGCCTGTTTCCTGGTGGTTGCAGGCGCTGGTTCCCATCTACAAGGCAGGGAATAAATTGGACCGGTGGTGGAGTCTTCGCAACCGGCCGGATGAGCTGAGCTCTGTGTTCATCATAGTCGTGGGCAATATTACTGTGGGCGGAAGCGGCAAGACGCCTTTGGTCATCCGCCTGTGTCATCTGCTGCGCCAGGCAGGTTTCAATCCAGGGGTAATCAGTCGGGGTTATGGCCGCATGGGGCGCGGTATGCGCCTGGCCAGCCCGGGCTCAGATCCGGATGTTGTCGGTGATGAACCGTTGCTTATTGCCCAGCGGGCAGGTGTACCGGTGCTTGTTTCGCCAGATCGTTGTGCGGCCGCCAGAAAACTGCTTAAACAGCAAATCAATGTCATCATTTCCGATGATGGCCTGCAGCACTACCGCCTGCCAAGAAACCTTGAAATTTGTGTGATTGATGGAACCCGGGGATTCGGTAACGGTTTGATGATTCCAGCCGGCCCGTTACGAGAACCGGTTGAGCGCATGGCCGCTTTCGATCACATCATCGTCAACGGCGAAACCGACGTTGTTCCCGGCGAACTCCCAACGACCACCATGACGCTGGTAGCTGGAGTATTGCGTTCCATGGATACCAACCAGAGCTGGCGCCTGGCCCAATTTGCAGGTTGCAAGGTTAATGCAGTGGCTGGCATCGGGAATCCGGGACGGTTCTTCGACCTTTTGCGACATGCCAGGATAAAGGTCATCGAACACGTGTTTCCGGACCACCATATTTTCGATGCTGCCGATTTCGATAAAATGGATGCCTCGTTGCCGATTCTGATGACAGAAAAAGATGCCGTCAAATGTAAAACCCTCGGATTGAAAAACGCCTGGTTCCTTTCGATCGATGCTGTACTGCCTTCGCAATGGGAGCAAGACCTTGTTGAACGTGTGAAACTGGGATCCGGCGCCGCAGGTGTGCATACATGAGTGCCGACTACCACATCGTTATCCCGGCCCGCATGAAATCACAAAGGTTGCCGGGAAAACCACTCATCGCGATCGGGGGTCGCACGCTGATCGAACATGTCTATCGCCGGGCCTGTGAGGCTTCTGCAAACTCCATCGTCATTGCAACCGATTCACCGGAAATTTACGATGCAGCCGGCGGGTTTGGCTGCGAGGCCGTGATGACCTCACCGGAGCATGCAAGCGGCAGTGACCGTATTGCCGAGTGTATTGAAATCAAGGGCTGGCCCGATCATGCGCTGGTAGTCAATCTGCAGGGAGATGAACCCCTCGTGCCGGCCGCCTGCCTGGACCAGGTAGCAGGAATACTGGACAAAACTGCAGGCACCGACATTGCCAGCCTCTACTGGTCCATCGAGACTTCACTGTCAGTCGGAGACAGCAACGTTGTTAAGGTCGTAATAGCCGAGTCCGGCCAGGCGCTGTATTTCAGTCGATCCATGATTCCGCATCCCCGTAACGTCAGCGCGGAAGCGGCAATGCATGCCGGCTTCAAGTGGAACCGGCACATTGGCCTGTACGCTTACCGTGCCCGGGTTTTGAAAGCATTCGCAGCCATCCGGCCGACCCCGCTGGAAAGCCTTGAAAAACTGGAGCAGTTGCGATTTCTCGAGGCCGGGTACCGGATCTCCATGGAGCGTGCCTGTGAATTCATCCCGTCCGGGGTTGATACCGTTGAGGATCTTGAGCGTGTCAGGAAACTTCAAGCAGGAGTTTGACGGCAAGGCTTTCGCGGCCAGGTTGCCAACTCGTCCCGGAATTTATTTGATGAGGGACTGCAATGACACGCCGCTTTACGTGGGCAAGGCGAGAAATTTACGCAAGCGGGTTGCCAGCTATTTTGACGCCCGTCCCAAGGTGGACCGGATCATGCGCATGGTGGCCCGGATCAGCCAGATCGAGGTGAGCCTGACCCGAACAGAGGGGGAGGCGTTACTGCTTGAGAACGAATGGATCAAGTCGCTCAAGCCTCGCTATAACGTTCTGCTCCGCGATGACAAGTCTTACCCCTGGATCGTGATCAGCAGTGCACACGAATTTCCTCAAATCGCATTTCACCGGGGCGCCAGGGACAGGTCCAAGTGCTATTTTGGCCCTTACCCATCAGCTTCCTCGGTCAGAGAGAGCATTAATCTGATTCAGAAATTATTCCGCATCAGGAACTGCGAAGACAGCTATTTTTCGCATCGTAACAGGCCTTGCCTGCAGTACCAGATCCGCCGGTGCACCGCTCCCTGCGTAGGGCTGGTCAGCCAGGACGACTATTCTGAACAGGTAAAAGACGCGATGTTGTTCCTGCAGGGAAAGAACCAGAAAGTTCTTACCAGGATGATTTCAAGAATGGAAAAGGCAGCCGGCATGCTGGAGTACGAGGCTGCGGCAATGTTCAGGGATCAGATCAACGCACTGAAACAGATGCAGGCCCATCAGGTCGTTTCCGGAAGCCAGACCGACATCGATTTCATTGCCTTAGCGCAGGAGCAGAGCCAGACCTGTGTGCATATGGTTTCAATCAGAGGGGGCAGGAACCTTGGACAGCGAAATCACTTCCCCAGCCAGACGGAGGGATTCTCCTCATCCGAGGTGCTGGAGGCGTTCCTGGGTCAATTCTACCAGGACCGGCTGCCACCCACCCAGATCGTAATCTCGCATTCACTGGACAATAAAGACCTGATGGCTTCTGTGTTTTCTGATAAAGCCGGGCGAAAAATATCTATCCAGGCGCGCCCGCGGGGAGACCGGCGCAAGATGCTGGAGCTGGCAGTTGGCAATTCGCGACAGGCTCTACAGATGAGGTTGGCAAGTAAGGCCAACATGACGAAGCAATTTGAAGCACTGCAAAACATCCTGCAACTGGAGGAACTGCCTAACTCCGTAGAGTGTTTCGATATTTCACATACAGCGGGCAACCAGACTGTCGGGGCCTGCGTCGTGTTTGATAATAACGGTCCGGTTAAGTCGAAATACCGCCGGTATAACCTTAAGGGAATTACACCTGGTGACGATTACGCTGCCATGAACCAGGTACTGACCCGACGTTACGGGCGCGTACAGGCGGAGGACGGCTTACTCCCGGACCTGCTCATAATCGACGGAGGAAAAGGTCAGATGCGCCAGGCGGAGTCAGTGCTGTCGGAATTTGGACTAACGGGAATACCTTTGCTGGGCGTCGCCAAGGGCCGCACGCGCAGGGCAGGGTACGAGGAGTGGATCCTGGCCTCACCAGCAAGAAGTTTCCACCCAGGCCCGGAGTCTCCGGCCTCCCACCTGGTCCAGCAAATACGTGATGAGTCGCACCGTTTTGCCATCACCGGGCATCGCAACAGGCGACAGAAAGCAGCAACAAAATCCAGGTTGGAAGAAATTCCGGGAATCGGGCCCGGGAGGCGTCGTGCATTGCTCAATTATTTCGGCGGTTTGCAGGGGGTGAACAAAGCGGGAGTGGAGGAATTGTCCAGCGTTCCGGGAATCAGCCAGGTGCTTGCACAAGAGATATTCCGGGCACTACACTGACCGCCGATGTCTGCGATAATGTGACGGCAAACTTCCCGCCACTCAACCCAGGGCCTACAGACACTTGCCATGCAATTAACCGTCCCAAACATACTAACCCTGCTGCGAATTGCACTTGTTCCGGTTTTGGTGCTTTTTTTCTACCTGCATTATCACTGGTCCAACATGGCCTGTGTGGTTATCTTCGTCCTTGCTGCGATAACAGATATCGCGGACGGGGTAATTGCGCGGAAAACCGGCCAGACTTCGCGTTTTGGCGCCTTTCTCGACCCGGTTGCCGACAAGATCATGGTTTCCACCGCACTGGTGCTGCTGGTTCAGCGCCAGGAAAGCTACCAGGCAATTTTTGCCGTTGCCGCCGCAATAATAATCGGCAGGGAAATAACCATTTCCGCTTTGCGGGAATGGATGGCGGAAATCGGAGAGCAGTCCCTGGTCAGCGTAACAGGGGTGGGCAAGCTAAAGACTATCTTCCAGATGACGGCCATCAGTCTATTGTTTTATCACGATGACATGTGGTGGATTCCGATGGCCTTGATCGGCGAATTACTGCTGTACACGGCAGCTGCATTGACGCTTTGGTCGATGTGGACATACCTGCAAACGGCATGGCCGGCGATCAGCGATTCTCGCCACCATACCCCGGACGACAGCAACTCTGCAGACTGAAATGACAGCAAGCGCGCAGTCGACCACCCGCCGGGCAACGCCTACGGTCTGCGTCGGCAGCATCAAGATCGGAGGCAACCACCCGATCGTAGTACAGTCGATGACTAATACCGATACCGCCGATGTGAAAGCAACCGCTACCCAGGTTGCTGAGCTCGCGCGTGCAGGCTCCGAACTGGTCAGAATAACGGTCAACACAATGGAAGCCGCGGCAGCAGTACCGGAAATACAGCTTCGACTCGAGATGATGTCCTGCGAAGTGCCACTTATCGGGGATTTTCACTACAACGGGCACCGCCTGCTTCAACAGGTGCCGGAGTGCGCCTCAATCCTGGCCAAGTACAGGATTAATCCAGGAAACGTTGGCTTCGGACGCAAAAAGGACGAGCAGTTCGCTACCATCGTCGAACTGGCGATTGAACACAACAAACCTGTCCGCATCGGCGTGAACTGGGGCAGTCTCGACGCCAGTTTGCTGACCCGCCTGATGGACGAAAACGCCTCGTTGAGCAGGCCCCGCGAGGCCTCTGTTGTCATGCGTGAGGCACTGATCTGCTCCGCACTGGAAAGTGCGGCGAAGGCCGAACAATTGGGCCTGGCGCATGATCGGATTGTGCTTTCCTGCAAGGTCAGCAACGTACAGGACCTGATTAGCGTTTACGGTGCGCTGGCCGCGCGCTGTGACTACCCATTGCACCTGGGCCTGACCGAAGCGGGAATGGGCAGCAAGGGCATCGTATCCTCAACAGCCGCTATGGCTGTGCTGTTACAACAAGGGATAGGCGATACCATTCGCATTTCACTCACTCCTGAACCTGAGCAGCCTCGTACAGACGAGGTCATCGTCGCGCAGGAACTGCTCCAGAGCATGGGCCTGAGGGCCTTCACTCCGATGGTGACTGCGTGTCCCGGCTGCGGACGCACCACCAGCACTTTCTTCCAGTCACTCACCCGCGATGTGCAGAAATTTGTGCGCAGCCGCATGCCAGAATGGAAACTTCAGTATGAAGGCGTTGAGAATCTCTCGCTGGCCGTAATGGGCTGCATCGTAAACGGTCCCGGGGAGAGCCGGCATGCGGACATCGGCATCAGCCTGCCTGGCACCGGTGAAGCACCCTCGGCCCCGGTATTTGTCGACGGGGAAAAACATGTAACCCTGCGCGGGGACGGCCTCACAAAAGAGTTTCTTGCGCTGATCGAGGAATATGTTGAGGGTCACTACTTGAGCCGCACTCCGACTGACCCCTCCTGATTTATGGCGCTTCTGAAAAAAAATCGCCTGGCAGCGCAGGCCGACCGGCACCATCTTTACCAGGAGTCGGTGCAGGACACCGAGGCTGAAATCGATTTCGTCGAAGAAGCCTGGGCTGAATTACGGGAACGGCCGGCCGAGTTGCTGCGAGAAGACTTCTGCGGCACAGCCTACACCGCCTGCGAATGGATCCGGCGCGACCCCCTGCATTACGCAATTGGCGTAGACCAGGATGCCGAAGTTCTCGAATGGGGCCGTCTTAACAACCTGGTGCAACTGGACAGCGAACAGCTCTCACGAATTCAGCTGCTGCAGGAAAATGTGCTCGACACCACTCCCATGCTTGCAGATATCGTTCTGGCCATGAACTTCAGTTATTACCTGTTCCTTGCCCGCGAAGATCTGCTGAACTATTTCCGCTGCGTTCACGCCGGCCTGGTAGAAGATGGAATTCTCTTTCTGGATGCTTACGGGGGGTATGACGCGCCCCGTGAAATCGAGGAAGAACGTGAGTGCGAAGGCTTCACTTACATATGGGAACAGGCTGATTTCAATCCCATAGACTCATCGATGACCTGCCATATTCATTTCCAATTCCCAGACCGCTCGAGGATGGATCAAGCCTTCAGCTATCACTGGAGATTGTGGACGCTGCCCGAAATCCGTGAGCTGCTGACCGAGGCCGGGTTCAGTGATGTCACCGTCTACTGGGAGGGCACCGATAAAGACAGTAACGAAGGTGACGGCAATTACCAGCCGGCAGAAATTGGTGATGCAGACCCGGGATGGGTCTGTTACGTGGTAGCACAGCGATAGGATCGATCCTGGTACTTCAGTTCTTCCGGGACAGTTTCAGGTTCCGCCGGCGCAACGATAAAAAACACGGTACCGGCTCCGTCGGCAGACACAGAATCAATCACCGTTCCTGCTGACCAGCTTTCTTCGCGGCGCAATTCCACCCGTTCTGCAGGTTTGATCAACAGGTCTTCCTGGGTATGCACGACCACTGGCTTGCGCTTGACTTTACCCAGGTAGCGAGCGCGGGCAACAATTTCCTGGCCAGGGTAGCAGCCCTTTGAAAAACTCACTGCGCCGATCTGGTCGAATCCAAGCATCTGCGGGATGAATTTTTCGGTTGTTTCGGGACCAAGCCAGGCGACCTGGTTGCGAATTTCCTGTTCTTTGAAGCGCTCGGCGCCGTCGGAACCATCGATTGCATTGTCTGAGAAAAGGTACCGCAGGCTTGACCCAACTGGCTGGAATACACCGGCGTTGGAAATATCTTCCTGTGCTCCGATGCCATACAGACCGATGTCCGGCAAGGCAGAAAACTCAACCCTGGAGCGTAAAACGAACATTTTGAGGCGTGTCAGTAACCCGGGGAGTAATTCGGCGGCGGCGGCCACCAGGTACTCGTCGCCGTGGTTGTAAACCAGTAGCAGGCCGAAGACCTGCCCGCGGGGGGAACAGCAACAGGCAAAGGTAGCTTTACCCGGCTCCAGCACAGCGATGTCCGCACTGAGCTGAGAATGCAGAAATTCCCCGGCGTCGGGGCCGGTGCAACGGGCGACTGTCAGATAGTCAAGCGGCGTCATGATCAATTGCAAACCTGTCTGATTTTGATTTGAACAAGAGTCAGGCATTGTATACAAAAGTATTCGTCAGTGAATTGGTTGCCACCTTGAATAAGTCTGCCCGAGTCAGTAATCTTCCTTTGCTACCCCCTGACCATCCGAGATGACCATGAAAGCAAAGCAAAGACCTTTGTCCCCGTTCATGATCGGGCCTTATTATAAGCTACAAATGACGTCGCTGATGTCGATTACGCATCGCGCCACCGGGGTGTTCCTGAGCGTGTTCGGCGCACCCTTGCTTTTATGGTGGCTGATTGCCGTTGGTAACGGGCCGGAGTCTTATGCAGTGTTTCTGGGGTGTATTGGCGGCTGGACTGGAAAGCTCGTAGTTTCAGCCTCCATTTTCTGCCTGAGCTTCCATTTGTTTAATGGAATTCGTCACCTGGTCTGGGATACCGGCAGAGCGCTGGATATCAAAACCGCGACCGCAGCGGGCTGGCTGGTGCTGACAGGTACTGTTGTTCTCAGCCTCGTGTTACTGGGAGTGCTGTTATGAGCTTGAGGAATCCACTGGAAACAGCCCGCGGTCACGGCAGTGCTAAAAACGGTGTACATCACTGGTACGCTCAACGGGCATCCGCCGTTTTGTTGCTTGTTCTGCTTGTTTGGCTGATCTACGCAATTATCCATTTAGCGGGTGCTGATCACGCAGCTGCCAGTTCATTCATCGCGCAACCCACAAACGCTGCTTTCTCAATCTTACTGATCGTGGCTTCCCTGTATCATGCCATGCTCGGATTGCAGGTCGTGATCGAGGATTACGTTGATAATCCCATGCTTGAAATCGGATTCTATTTCGTCTCCAGGGCCGGCGCTTTTTTTGGCATGGCGCTGGGGGTCATCCACGTACTTAAACTGGCCCTTGGAGCCTGATTGATGAGCAATTCCTACAAACTGCAGGAACACCAGTACGATGTGGTCGTTGTCGGCGCCGGCGGGGCCGGGCTGCGAGCCACCATGGGCATCGCCGCGACCGGCCTTGCCACCGCCTGTGTGACCAAAGTATTCCCCACGCGCAGTCACACAGTGGCAGCGCAGGGAGGCATGTCCGCCGCACTCGGTAACATGGGTGAAGATGACTGGCGCTGGCACATGTACGACACCATCAAGGGTTCTGATTGGCTGGGTGATCAGGACGCAATCGAGTATATGTGCCGCGAAGCTGTCCCTTCGGTGATTGAACTGGAGCACTTCGGTGTGCCGTTTTCACGCACCGAAGACGGCCGAATTTACCAGCGCCCTTTTGGTGGCATGACTACCCATTACGGAGAAGGCACGGCGCAACGCACTTGTGCCGCCGCTGATCGCACCGGGCACGCCATTCTCCATACGCTATACCAACAGTCGCTTAAGCATGATGCGACTTTCTATATTGAGTATTTCGCCATCGACCTGCTGATGGACGAGTCCGGAGCTTGCCGGGGCCTGCTCGCCTGGGACCTGGCCGATGGAACCCTGCACCTGTTCCGCGCGCATGCCGTCATTCTGGCCACGGGAGGCTACGGCCGCAGCTATTTTTCTGCGACCTCGGCCCACACATGCACCGGTGACGGCAACGGAATGGTGTTGCGTGCCGGGTTGCCGCTGCAGGACATGGAGTTTGTTCAGTTTCACCCGACCGGCATATATAGCGCCGGCTGCCTGATCACCGAAGGGGCTCGAGGGGAGGGCGGTTTTCTCACCAACTCCAAGGGCGAACGGTTTATGGAGCGCTACGCACCCAATGCCAAAGATCTGGCCTCCCGCGATGTCGTCAGTCGTTCAATGACAATAGAAATCCGTGAAGGCAGGGGTGTTGGGCCAAATGCTGACCATATTCACCTGAATCTCCAGCACCTTGGCGCAGAGGTGATAGCTGAGCGACTTCCCGGCATTGCCGAGAGCGCTGAAATATTTGCCGGCGTTGACGTTACTTCCGAGCCTATTCCGGTGTTACCCACCGTGCACTACAACATGGGGGGAATTCCTACCAACTATATGGGGGAAGTAGTGACGCTGACAGACGGCAATCCTGATACCTTAGTTCCCGGCCTGTTCGCGATTGGCGAGGCGGCCTGCGTATCGGTTCATGGCGCCAACCGCCTGGGGTCCAATTCACTGCTCGACCTGATCGTTTTCGGCCGCGCAGTTGCTCAGCGTTGTTCCGAGGTGATTAAGCCTGGTATGCGGCATCCCGAACTGCCGCAAGCTTCCATCGATGCACTGCTGGCTAATTTTGACGGCCTGAGAAACGCCAGCGGTTCGAAAAGCACCGCGGAAATTCGTGACGATATGCAGTCGGTAATGCAAAACAACGCCGCCGTTTTCCGAACCGGTGAGGTGCTCGAGGAGGGCTGCCGATTGATTAATGATGTCAACCTGTCATTTCAGGATGTCAAAGTCACTGACCGTTCTCTTGTATGGAACTCAGACCTGGTCGAGACGCTGGAACTTCGTAACCTGCTGGGATGCGCTGTGACGACCATGCAGTCGGCCGAGAACCGAAAAGAGAGCCGCGGCGCCCACGCACGGGAAGACTATCCCGACCGTGATGATGTGAATTGGCACAAGCACACATTGTCCTGGCTGGATAGTGGTGGAAACGTCAAATTGGATTACCGGCCGGTGCACATGTACACGCTCACGGACGACGTCGAAGTCGTGCCGCCCAAAGCGAGGGTTTACTGAAATGGCTAACTTCCGATTACCCCGAAACTCCCGAATTGGCAAAGGGAAGTCCTTCAAGGCGCCAGCGGAGGCGAAAAATATCAAAGTGTTTCGTATCTACCGCTGGAGCCCCGATAACGACAGCAATCCGAGCATCGACAGTTTCGAGGTGGATCTCGACAGCTGTGGCCCGATGGTTCTGGATGCAATCATCAAGATCAAGAACGAAATCGACCCTACGCTGACGTTTAGACGTTCATGCCGCGAAGGAATTTGCGGTTCTTGCGCAATGAACATCGACGGCACCAACACGCTCGCCTGTACCAAACCGATTGCAGATATCAAAGGCGATGTTAAGGTGAATCCACTGCCGCACCTTCCGGTCGTTAAGGATATCGTTCCGGACTTGTCCCATTTCTACGCTCAGTACGCCACCATCCGTCCGTGGATTCGTACCCAGAGCAGCACGCCGCCCGACCGTGAACGCCTGCAGTCGAAGGAGGACCGTGAAAAGCTGGACGGCCTCTACGAGTGCATTCTTTGTGCCTGCTGCTCTACCTCCTGTCCCAGTTACTGGTGGAACGGAGATCGCTACCTGGGTCCCGCAGTCCTGCTTCAGGCATATCGCTGGCTGGCCGATTCCAGGGATGAGGCGACAGGAGAGCGTCTTGATGACCTTGAGGACCCGTTCCGCCTTTATCGTTGCCACACAATCATGAATTGCACCACGGCCTGCCCCAAAGGCCTCAACCCCGCCAAGGCCATCGCGGAAACCAAGAAGATGCTAATGGTCCGCAAAGGAATTTGAGCAGAGCAATCGGATGGCAGGCAACACGCGCATCGGGAAACTAAAATGGCTTTGCCGGCGCGGCATGAAAGAACTGGATATTCTCCTGGAGCGATTTGTCGACGGTCAGCAGGAGTCCCTGACTGTGGGCTCATGGCCGCAATTCGAGGCTCTGCTGCAAGCGGAGGACGATGTCCTGTGGGACTGGCTGCAGGACACTTCCACACCCGCTGCCTCAGCATATAAGGAACTCCTGGAGCAAATCCTTCGTGACCCGGACTGAATTTCTGGAAATCCGATTTGGACACGGCCGTTGGCTGATGATGGCTCATATCTTGATTTCATCACTCGGCTTGTTGGCAATCCTCGCCACACCCGCCAATTTGGTATGGAAACTGTGCAGTATTCTCCTTCTGCTGTTGGTGTCTTTGGGCGTTTTCGCAAGGTCAATCGACAACAGCCGGGCCGGAACCATTCGCCTGTTTGCAGACGGAACGGCGTTTTTACGGATCCCTTCCAGGCGGGAAGTCAACGCCGTTCAGGGGCCGCAAGGCTGGGCCACTCGCTGGCTTTCCATATTGACTCTGCAAGAATCGGTAAGTGGCAGGAAACACTATTGCATCATTTGTGCTTCGGATAATAATTCGGATGAATACAGGCGGTTATTGAAATTTCTGCGGATGCATGCGGCGCCGGCAGAAGCAAGCAGGCTGATCTGGTGATGAAGGTAAAGGGACATATAGAAACCGATAATGCATTTGACGCCCTGATGGACGCAGCGGCAGACGCGATCGTCATCATCGACAGCCGCGGCTGTATCGAGCGTTTCAACCACGCTGCAAAGGAGATGTTCGGTTACGAGGAAGCGGATGTGATTGGCAGTAATATCTCACTGCTGATGCCGGAACCCGAGAGCAGCAAGCACGATTCTTACATGGCCGCGTACTCGACTACCGGGAAGGCCGCAATTATCGGCAAAGGACGAGAAGTGACGGGGCTGCGCAACAGCGGCGTTTCTTTTCCGATGTTCCTTTCCGTCGGTGAGATCAAGCGAACAGACGGTAACCGGTTCGTTGGCATCATCCAGGATCTAAGCGAAGTACGCGCAACTCAGGAACAGGTCCATGAACTGGAAGAGCAGCTAGTGCACGCTGACCGGCTGGTGATTCTGGGCGAGCTTACAGCCGGCATTGCCCATGAGATCAATCAACCGCTCACAGCCATCGCCGCCTATGCAGACGCAGGCCAGAAACTCATCGACAGGCAAGCGGATACCCCGCAGCAGGACTTCAACTCTATTTATGAGCGTATTGGCGAGCAGTCGCGCAGAGCCGCAGAAGTCGTACAGCGCCTGCGCAAACTGGTACGAAGCGGGACGGTCAGTAAGGCACAACATGATGTGAACCAAATTATAAGAAATACTCTATTACTATTTGAATATGAAATAAAAAAAATAAATTTCGAATTGATTTTTTATCCACTGGAATCTTTGAAAACACTCTATGTCGATGAGATTCAAATTCAGCAAATCATGGTCAACCTGGTCAAGAACAGCTTTGATGCCATAGTGCATTCCGGCCGCCGGGACGGGCGAATCGAAATTCGTATCTGTGAAGATGCTACAGATGTGCTGATTTCCGTGACCGACAACGGACCTGGTGTCCCGCAAAGCGATCGTGGGCATTTGTTCGAGTCGTTCTTCACCACAAAACCCGGGGGAGTGGGTCTCGGTTTGGCTATCTGCAAAACCATTGCCACTGCTCACGGCGGCAGCCTTAAATTCTCTCAAACAGCAGACGGTGGCAGTTGCTTCACATTGTCATTGCCGCTCGAATTCATAGGCTGATTACCGGAATGCCTCAAGCTTCTCTCGTATGTATAATCGATAACGACAAAGCCATCCGGGAATCTTTACGCCTGCTGCTCTATGCCAGCGGATTAGCGAGTTGCGCATATGAGTCGGCGGATGCGTTCCTCGCAGATGAAGAGCCGCCTGCGTTTAATTGCATGCTGCTGGATATTCGTATGCCTGGCACAGATGGTCTTGAGTTGTTCAGGATTCTCAACAGTAAACACCTTCCATTTCCTGTCATTTTCATCACCGGGCACGGTGATATACCCTTAGCGGTATCGGCTATCAAACAGGGCGCCTACGATTTCCTCACAAAACCATTCAAGGAAGGGGAATTGCTCGAAAAAGTACGCTCTGCCATCAATTACTACCAGTCATCCAGGCAACATCTTCTTGAATTGAGGGAACTGCAGGCCCGCGTCGATTCCTGCACACCCCGTGAGCAGGATGTCATGCGCCTTCTTGCTACAGGGCTGGCGAACAAGGGAATTGCCGAAGCACTCGGGATCAGTCCCAGGACGGTTGAAATCCACCGCGCACAAGTGATGAATAAAATGGCCGCCGATTCACTTCCGGTCCTGGTGAGGATGATTGCCACGCTGGAATCAGGAGAAATTTAGGCCTGGTTGACCCAGGACATATGCATTTTACGTAATTTCCGTGATGGTATGGCCTGGCGTTGCAATTAGCATTTCGCAACAAAGGCCGCAGGGAATCGTGTGATCAGCAGTGAAAAAAACAAAGGAACTGTGCTCCTTATTGAGCCGGACGTTTCCGTAAGGGATGCTTTGAGGATTCTGCTTGAAGGTGAAAGCTGGCAGGTCAATTGCCTTAATGATTGTGATGAGCTGCTCACTGCAATCGAGGAAATTCAGCCAGTGGCCGTAATCAGCGAGTCCAGCCTGCCAGACTGCACGCCCCAGGAAATACTCGAGCGCTGTGCCCGTTACAGTCTGCCTGTGATTTTCACCGGGCATGACCTGCCTTTGCAGGGAGCCGTTGATCTGATCAGGAAAGGCGCAACGGACTTTCTCGACAAGCCTTTTCCGCAATCAAGATTATTGGATTTGCTGGAAGGGTTGTAATACTGGCAGAATGGTTGATTATTCCCAGTCATCAAGTATCTTTCCCCCCGGAGGCAAATGTGAAAAACGAAAAACTGATTAATCGTCGTAATTTCCTGAAACTCGGCGTCAAAGCAGGTGGCGGCGCACTCGCACTTTCCGCCATCCCAATGCATTTGATCGCGGACGATGAAGTGACTTCCGATGAGCCACTCGCCCAGGCCATGGGCTACGTTCCCGACGCGGCCACGGTAGATACGGCCAAGTTCCCTAAACGGGCCGGTGACGCCGGAGCGAACCAGTTTTGCTACAACTGTGCCTTGTATGCCGGTAAGGAAGAGGACGAAGTCGCTCCCTGCAGCATATTCCAGAACAGGCCTGTTCGCGGAATAGGCTGGTGTAATGCCTGGGTAGCCAAATCCTGATTTTCTGACTTCCGGCTTCCCGGCCGGGAGTTTTTCTGTCTAACTCTGGAAGCGAATTTTGCATTTTGCTCTAAAAGCGGGGCGCCGCCACCATGCTGGCCTTTGGCACAGGCACGCTGCCGGCCATGCTGGGTCTGACGGTAGCCGCACCATCCCTGGCTTCAATCCTTGAAGACCGGGTCGTCAGAAGGGTGATTGGGTTTGCATTAGTCGTGCTGGCTTTTTGGACCCTGATGATGATCGGGGGCAGGCATCATTGAGCGGCATGATGGATTAAACTAGGCAGATGAAAAATGAGCTATTATTTCGAGGAACAGCAATGAAAAAACGACTGTATTTTTGCTTGTCAGTCTTTGTCATGTTATCGGCCCACGGCGTCCTGCTGGCGCAGGATTATGAATACCATCCGGCTCTATCGGACAATTTCACCGCAGTGCTCGGGGCAATGAGGTCAAGCAATTCTTTCAAAGTCGAGGCCGATGGCCTGGAGCCTGACAACACGCTCCCTGACGAGGAGGTCGACTTTGAAGATTCCCTCGGCGTGAGTCAACACAGCACCTTTTTTAACGGCCAGATACGGTGGAAGTTCGGAAAGGCGAGAAAGTGGTCTCTGTTTGGGCAGTATTTCAGCAATTTCGCCAAGGGCGAAACGGTGCTCACAGAAGATATTTACTGGGATGGCGTGAAGTTTGGCGAAGGAAGCTTCGTCGGTTCCGGAGTCAAACTGGCAGTGGCCCGCCTGTTTGTTGGCCGCAGTTTCATCAAAAATGCGCAAAATGACTTTGGTTTCGGCATTGGCCTTCACAACCTGGATATGGAAGCCTTCATTGAAGGTGAATTCGAAATCGATGATGAAACAACTGGTTTTGGGCGCGTGGAAGTCGGCGACAACCAGCCCCTGCCCAATATCGGCGGATGGTATAACTTTTCCCCGGCCCGTAATTGGTTGCTGCATGTGCGCGTTGACTGGATCAGTGCAAATATCGGTGACTACGACGGCTCACTATGGAATACCTCGATTGGTGTCGGCTACCAGGCCTGGCGCCATGTTGGCTTTGACCTCTCATGGCAATATTTCAACCTGAACCTCAAAGTCGACAAAACCGACTGGCAAGGTGAAATAGACTTGAGGTACAGCGGCCCGGTTCTTGCCATGACATTCAACTGGTAGCTGATTCCGATCTCCAATTGACACGCCGGGAGTACCCATGAGGCACATGCCCGGAACCGTTTGGCGGCTGATGGCTGCCTACTCACTGATGATGGCGGGCACATCCTTGATGGTGTTGCTCGCGGGTATCATCGGCGCCGGGTTTGCGCCGTCCACTGACCTCGCGACATTACCTGTCGCCCTGGTCGTTGTGGGCCTTGCCGCTTCAACTTTACCCACTGGAAAACTCTTGAGCCGCTTCGGGCGGCGGCGCGTTTTCATTGCTTATGGATTTATCGCAATCGCCGCCGCGCTAACGGCCATGCAGAGCCTCATTTCCGAAACCTTCACCGGCTTTTGCCTGGCCGCTTTCATGATGGGGTGGGCCGGGGCGGCCGGGCACCAATACCGCTTTGCCGCGCTGGAAGCAGTTCCCGCCGAAATGGCGCCCAAAGCGACCTCTTTTCTGCTGTTGGGAGGCATCATGGCTGCGTTTATTGGCCCGGAAGTGGCTGTGCGGGGCAGGGAACTGCTTGGCACGGAATATGCCGGATCATTTCTGCTGCTGAGCCTGAGCTACGTTGCAGGACTGGCTATTATCGGTTTTTACCGGGATTCGGAGGTCACTCAATCCTTGCACCATGGCACCGGCCGACCCCTTTCGGAAATATTCAGATCCCCGGCCATCATCGTGGCTATCGGTGCGGCAGCCCTGGCTTATGGCGTCATGAGTTTCATCATGACCGCGACACCCATCAGCATGCACATGCATTCAAGCCACAGCCTTGAGGCCACCAAGTTCGTGATCCAGGCACACATTGCCGCAATGTACTTGCCATCACTTATTTTTGCCTGGTTGTTCGGTAGGTTGGGACTGCGCGGCATGCTTTGGTTGGGCGTCATCATCTATCTTGTATGCCTTGGGATAGCGGCCTTGAATACGGGATTTCTAAACTACTGGCTGGCACTGGTTCTGTTGGGCGTTGGCTGGAATTTCCTGTTCCTGAGCGGCACCAATCTTTTGCCGCTAGGCTACCGCAAGGAAGAGCGTTTTCGGGTGCAGTCGATGAACGACTTCCTGGTGTTTTCAATCCAGGCTGTCGCTTCACTTAGCTCAGGATGGCTTCTTTTCCACTGGCGCTGGCAGGGAGTGCTTTTCGCTTGCATACCTCTGGTGCTCGGTTTCACGTTTTTGCTGTGGTTTGTGCGTGATCCGGGCATACGGGTGGAAGTATCCGGGCAGTCATGATTGAATGGTAGCACTCGGGCAAAATTGTGGGAGATTTCAGCATGTCATATCAAAACACATCGACGGAAAGGCAATCCTTCATTAAAAATTCTCTGGCAGCAGCGATCCAGATCGGGTTGCTCTTCCTGATGGCTGCATGGTGCCTGAAGATCATCACCCCGTTCATCGGTGTGGTGGCCTGGGCCGCTATCATTGCCATCGCTATTTACCCACTGCACACCAAGTTGGCCCGATCACTGGGAGGCAAGGATAAAACGTCTGCTGTATTGATCGTGTTGATTGGCCTTTCGATATTGCTGGTTCCCACCTGGTCTCTTACCGGTTCCAGCATCAATACAGCGCAAAGGTTGGCAACGTCGCTGGAAGACGGAACACTGAAAATACCGCCACCTGCTGACCAGGTCGCTGAGTGGCCACTTATTGGCAAAAAAGTGCACACTACCTGGGCAGAGGCTGCAACAAACCTTGAAGCAACGCTGACCAAGTATCACGATCAACTTAAGGCCTTCAGTTCCTGGTTACTGAAAACGATAGCCGGGACTGCCATGGGCGTATTGGGTTTCGCATTTTCAATCATCATCGCCGGCGTGTTTTTGCTGGCAGCCGATTCAAGTTACCAGGCGCTCAGAAGGGTCGGGCATCGATTGGGCGGGGCACGCGGCGCCGATTTCACGGATTTGTCTGTTGCCACCATCAGAAGCGTTGCCAAAGGTGTGCTCGGGGTTGCATTCATCCAGACCTTTTTGGCAGCCATCGGCTTATTGATAATGGACGTTCCCGGGGCGGGAATATGGGCCTCGATCATACTGTTGCTGGCCATCATGCAGTTGCCCCCTTTACTGGTGCTCGGGCCAATCGCAATCTGGGTGTTTTCAACCGCCGAGCCTGTTCCCGCAACCATATTCATGGTTTATGCATTATTTGTCAGTTTCAGTGACGCCTTGCTCAAACCACTGCTGCTGGGGCGGGGTGTAGATGTACCCATGTTGGTCATCCTGCTGGGCGCCATTGGCGGAATGATATCATCGGGAATCATTGGCCTGTTTATAGGCGCGGTAGTTCTGGCATTGGGATATCAGCTCTTCCAGTTTTGGTTGAACGAGGATGAAGAAAGTTCTGAGCTGGAAAAAACTTAAATAAGTTTATATATCATTGAGTTATAGCATATAAATATGAAATTACATTATTTCTGTGCGGCAGTGGTTGCCGCGGTGGTCCTGATCAGTTCGCCAGGGGTGCAGGCCCAGGATACGCAGCCTGAAACCGTCGCTATCGCGATACCCGATACGGTAGACAGAGGCCCTGATGACGCTCTGAACCGGGGAAATCCCCGGGGAAGCATCACTGGTTATCTGGAGGCCGCGGCGACATTCAATTGGGAAAAGGCCGCGGAATATCTGGACCTGCGTAAACTGCCGCAGGAAGTCAGTGAAGTTGGCGGCCCCGAACTGGCGCGGCAACTGAACCACGTGCTGTCCCGTACAGTCTGGCTGGATGACTACAGCGTTACCGATGCCGCTTCGGGGGTCCGGGGAGACGGCTTGCCGGAATACCGCGATGAACTGCTGACCATTACCACCGAAGGCGGGCCAGTACCGATCTGGATTCAACAGGTGCCACGGGGGGATGGAGAGAAAATATGGAAAGTATCCAATCGAAGCGTGGCCAGAATCCCTGAACTGTACGACGAATTCAGCTATCCGGCACCGGTGGAAACCATTCGAAACTGGTTTCCCCAGGATGCTTCGTTCCTGGGTATAGAAGCCTTCAAGTGGTTAATTTTCATCATAATAGCATTGGCAGCCTGGCCGGTTTTTTATCTTGCCGGATGGTTGTTGAGCAGGCTTTTTTGTTCTCCAGACAAAGAAATTTATCCACTGGTCAGAAGGGTGCTCACCGGCCCCTTTGTCCTGATCGCAATCCTGCTTTTAGGAGAGGGTGTAGTGGTTGCCCTTGGTGTTGGCGCTCATGCCCAGCAACTCATGAAGGCACAGACTGTTAACACCGCGGCAGTTGTTTGGGTCTTATGGGCCATTATCAACTTGATCAAAACACACCAGCAAAACAAGCTGACTGCACTTGGCAGGCCTGGCGCCGCCAAATTAATTCAGCCGCTGACAACGCTGATCAAAATGCTTCTTGTACTGTTGGGTTTGCTCTTTTGGCTGAACAATATCGGCGTCAATATCACTACCGTCCTGGCTGGACTTGGCGTGGGCGGCCTGGCATTCGCCCTGGCCCTGCAGAAACCGCTGGAAGACATGATGGGTGCCTTGACCATCTTTTCGCAGGCACCGATACGCGTAGGAGACCTGGTTCGGTATGGTAAGGAAATGGGCACTGTGGAAGATATCGGCTTGAGAACCACCCGGTTGCGTACGTTGACGAATACCGTGATATCGGTACCCAATGCACTGATAGCTACGGTGGAGACAGAAAACCTGTCTTACCGGACTAAAATCCGCTACTGGCCAACCCTCAGGCTGCGTTACGACACTTCGCCTGAGCAGTTGCGTAACATAATGAGCGGCATTCGCCAGGCACTCGAACAAAATGAACGGGTATATGACGACCCGATTCGGGTCCGGTTTACGGACTTCGACGACGATGCCATATTGATCAAGATACATTCTTTTGCGAAAACCACGAACTATACAGAATTCCTGGAGATCGCCGAGGGCCTTAATTTCAAGGTAATGGAAATTGTGCAGGCTGCAGACGCCAGATTTGCACTACCCGGGAAATCCCTTTACATGGAAGGTGAGGCCGCTGTGCTCAATTCATAATTGCGTATAATGTATATTATGTTAAATTAAGCAGCAATTAACCTAATTAGCATGGTCAGCCCCCCTCTTTTTTGATATACAATTTGAAGCAAGTAATGGGTCGTTAGAATATGCTCTCATGAATCATTCCGTATATTGCATTTACCGCCTGGCGCTGATTACATTACTGGTAATGTCAGCCGGGGCCTGCTCAACGGCATCTTTCAAGCACGAATCACTTAACAGCTTCCAGGTTGAACAACGTGCCGTTACTCAGGAACAAGGCCCCATCCGGGTCCGCGCTTCCGTTCCTGGACGGGACGAAGCAGAGAAAATATTCGGTATTCCCATTTATAAACGCGGCATCCAGCCAGTCTGGCTTGAAATTACAAACAACAGTCCGAAACGCGCGCGATTGACCTTAGTGAGCGTAGATCACGACTACTTCTCACCGTTCGAAGTTGCCTACATGCACAAAAAACATTTCTCCAAGGCTGGCTGGCAGGAAATGGAAAAATACCTGCTCGAAATGGCCATGCCGCGCATCATTGCCGCGGGTGAAAAAGCCTCCGGATTCGTCTTTACCCACGCTACAGACGGAACAAAGAGTTTCAATGTCGACGTTTTTTACCAGGGAACCAAAGCGATATACGAAGCCTTCGCTTTCTTTATCCAGGTTCCCGGATTTGTGCCGGACCACGCCGAAGTCGATTTCGAGGGCCTGTACGCGGACCGGGTTGTACCTGATCTTGATTCAGACGGATTGCGAATTGCCCTGCAGAACATGCCTTGCTGCACCAGCAACCGGGACGGCGCTGGACAGGGTCCGCCAATCAACGTGGTTCTTGTGGCAGAGGGAATGCCCTTGCTGAAGTCGCTTCTGCGTGCAGAGTGGTCAGAAACCAGTTACGAAAAAGACGAAAACTATTTGAAAAATGTGAATTATTTATTTGGCCGCCCTCCGGATGCTGTGTTTCGAAAAAGCCGGGGGAAATCTACCGAACGAAACGAACTGAGCCTCTGGCTGGCACCATTGCGCACAGACGGTAAAGCGGTTTGGATAGCTCAGATCAAGCATGCCATCGGGCGCCGATATAAAATCAATGAAATATTTTTTGGTTCTGCGCAAGACCCGGACGTGGACGACGGCCGCAATTTTCTCCTGCAAAACCTATGGTACTCACAGTCTCTGGAGGCAGTTGCTTATGCAACAACCGGCAAAGTAGTGAAGATGAATGATCCTGTCGTCGATTTTAATGGCAATTCATTCTTCTCAGATGGGATTCGCATTGTGATGTGGCTTTCCGGCGAGCCGATTTCATTGCAGGAGACGCGCAATATGTACTGGGACGTAATACCGGGCCTGCAAAGTGAGTAGACGGATATGGCAACAGTGACGTTGGGGCTACGAATTCCGGTATTGTTGGGCGCCCTGCTCTTCCTGGTTGCCTGTGCCTCCAGCCAGACAGCACAATCCCCCATCCCGGAGGGTGACTGGCAAGCGCGAATCCAGAGCCAGGAAAATGCTGGCATCAAGGTCTCGGCTGCAGTTCCCAGCGCAAAGGAATCAAAAGAGCTCTTTGGGAAGCCGCTGTATAAACAGGGAATTCAACCGGTATGGCTGGAAATTACCAATAATCGGAAGGCATACGTCAGTTTTCTTCCGGTCGGCCTGGATCCCCAGTACTTTACCCCCCTGGAGGTCGCCCATACGGACCTGACGAGCAATGATGACCCCAAGTCTCTTATAGATGAATTTTTCCTCAACCATGGCATCGGCGCCTTGCAGGTTCCACCAGGTAAAACGCGCAGTGGGTTCATATTTTCAAAACTTGACGAGGGTACCAAGGCGTTCAATGTCGATATCATTGGTGTTGCAGATGACTCGGGCATACCAGAGTTGAGACCTTCACTTTCTTCGTACCCGTCCCCGGACTGAACATCGACCACTACTCGATTGACTGGGAAAATCTGTACTCGGAAGATGAATGGGTTGATCTGGAAAAAGATGAATTGATTCAAATACTTGAGCAAGCAACCTGCTGCGTAACAGACAAGAAAGGCACTGGAAGCGGTGATCCGGTTAACCTGGTAGTAATCGGTCATCCGGTGGACATTTACACCGCATTTATTCGAGCCGGCTGGGACGAGACCGAGACGGTAACCAGAGCATCCTCGATGAAAACGATCGGGTCGTTCCTGAGTGGAGGCGAATACCGTTATTCGCCCATCAGCGGGCTTTACGTTTTTGACCGGCCGCAGGATGTCGCATTCCAGAAAGCCCGGGACAACATCCATGAACGCAATCATTTGCGCTTATGGATGTCACGGGCAAAATACCAGGGAGTGCCCGTATTTCTCGGTCAAATCAGCCGGGACATCGGCGTAAGGTTTACTGCAAAAACGATAACAACGCACAAAATCGACCCGGACGTGGACGAAACACGAGAATACCTGCTTGAGAACCTGGTCTATTCGCAATCGCTGGAAAAATTCGCTTATGTTGGTGGCGTTGGTGAAGTTTCCATAGAGCAACCAAAGGGTAATCTGACTGGCGATCCGTGGTTCAGCGACGGCTACCGCATCGTTTTGTGGGTTAGTTCAGAGCCGATTCCTCTTGACGAATTGGAATTTCTTGAATGGCGTTTGCCGCATTGAACCCGTGGAGTATCTAAACGTGACTGCAGACACCGGCCGTACGGTGCGGATTATCGGTGTGCCTCTTGACCTGGGCGCCAGCAGGCGTGGGACGGATATGGGCCCGTCGGCCATGCGAATTGCGGGGCTTGGCGGTGCCCTGCGCCGCATGGGTTACCGCGTTGCTCGCGAAGAGGACATCCCTGCCCCGGCCATGGAGACGGGCACGCCGGAAGATGTTAAGGCTCGCTTCAAAACGCAAATCCTCGAGGTCTGCAGCAAACTGGCAGAACGGGTTGCCTGCATCCTGGATGAAGGTGATTTTCCGCTGGTGCTGGGTGGCGACCACTCCATCGCGATGGGTACATTCGCCGGCACTACGAGCCATTTCAGAAAACAGGATGAATCGGTCGGCCTGCTCTGGTTTGATGCACACGGTGACATGAACGTGCCAGGCAGTTCACCCTCTGGCAACATTCACGGTATGCCGCTGGCCCACCTGCTTGGGAAAGGCGACAAGGACCTGAAAAACATCCAGGGTTTCAGTCCCAAGGTAAATCCCGAAAACGTCGCCCTGATCGGCATCAGGGACATCGATGCCGGCGAGCGCAAAATCATCCACGAATCCGGCATCAATGCCTTCACCATGCGGGAAATCGATGAACATGGAATGGCGGCAATTTCCCGGCGCGCGCTTGAAATTGTTAACAACGGCACCGCTGGATTTCACATCAGTTTTGATGTGGACGGATGCGACCCCACCGTGATTCCCGGCTCGGGCACACTCGTCCCTGGCGGCGTCAGTTTCCGTGAGGCCCACTTGTTGATGGAATACTGCGCCGACAATGGAAACCTGCTTTCAATGGAAATAGTGGAGCTAAACCCCTTTCTCGATGAAGGAAATATCAGCGCTGAGCGGGTCCTGCAACTGATCCTGAGCGCGATGGGGAAGAGCATACTCTGAGCACCCTGCCCTCCTGGTACCGGTCGGTTCGAACCCGAACTGTTGATTTGTGCCGAAATCTTCAGCCAGAGGATTTTGTTGTCCAAAGCATGCCGGATGTCAGTCCGACAAAATGGCACCTGGCTCACACTTCCTGGTTTTTCGAACATTTCGTGCTGGAACCCTTCTCGCCTGAATACCGCGCTTTCAATAAACGGTTTCACTTTCTGTTCAATTCGTATTATTTCACCGCGGGGCAGATGCACCCACGGCCGCAGCGAGGTCTTCTGTCGCGCCCTCTCGTCAGTGAAATACTACAGTACCGGGATCATGTCGATGAAGCCATCATTCGCCTGGTTCAGAGCGACGGTGAAAACGGGGAAATCAGCAGCAGGGTGACTTTGGGGCTCCACCATGAACAACAGCACCAGGAACTGCTGCTGACCGACATCAAGCATGTATTCTCATTGCATCCTGATAAACCCGCGGTCAACCCTGAGCTGGTGGTTCCCAGCTCAGCACCTCCTGCGGAATATCGTTTCACAGCCCACGCCGGCGGCATCAGTGAAATCGGAGTGGAATCCGGTGATTTTTACTTCGACAACGAAACTCCGCGCCACCGGGTAATTACCCGGGACCACGCCATTGGTTCACGACTCGTAACGAATGGAGAATACCGCGAGTTCATTCTTGACGGTGCTTACGAAAATCACGAACCCTGGTTATCGGATGGCTGGGCTGCCAACAAAGAGCACGGCTGGAACAAGCCTTTGTATTGGAGTGATGACCTGGCCAGCGAATTTACCCTGGGCGGTCTGCGGGACCTGGACCTGAACGCAGCGGTCACTCACGTCAGTTACTATGAAGCGGATGCATACTCACGTTGGGCGGGCTGCCGATTGCCGACGGAGGCTGAGTGGGAACTGGCTGCGCGGGATCAGCCGGTCGCGGGCAACCTCATGGATGTAGAAATCTGGCACCCACAGGCAGCACAAGGTGATGCCGCACAGTTTTTCGGAGATACCTGGGAGTGGACCGCTTCCTCATACGCACCCTACCCCGGTTTTGTGCCACTGTCCGGCTCACTGGGGGAATACAACGGTAAATTCATGTGTAACCAGATAACCGTTCGCGGAGGTTCCTGCGTCACCGCCAACGGCCACATTCGTTCTACCTACCGCAGTTTCTTCTATCCCGACGCGCGCTGGCAATTCCTGGGCATCCGGCTGGCTAAAGACTAGCTGGATACTTCTATCCATTGATCACCCTGTACATGTGCGATGAACCCTGAGCCACCCGCAGGGTGGTCATGGTTGGCACATAGGGTGTAAAGCTCATTGGTACTCAAAGTCCCCTTGAGCAAAAACGCATTTTTCACAGCATTCCATGTCTCGACATTCTGTGATGCACGGGGGTTTGCCTCCCGGCCTTTTGGCGTCATTCGGAACTTGGTCATGTTCGCTCCAGGTAAAACAAAATTTGAACAGCGTTCATGTTGGACCAAGCCACCAGTATTAGCTTGTCTTTAGCAGCCAATGACATGACAAAAAGGTCCTGGCAAATTACAGCTTGTGCGCTTTTCCGGGGAAGGCCTTCATCAGATTTATTCACAGGATCGTCGTAACAGACACGTTTGACGATTTGGGTAGGCTGGGCCGATACAAAACGGCTGGTCCTGGTACGCCGGCATCTGACACCAGGCAGAAACAGCTCTCCAGTCCGCTCTTGTGGGGCTATTGGTTCAGTTGCGTCAATTTATTGGCCCTGATTGCACAATCTCCGTCCACAGGTCGTCCAGCTCTGATTTTTCGGGTCAATGCAATGTCCTGTCAGGGCAAGCAAACACAGTGGTTAAGCGATAAATTAACCACATGAAAAACATACTCACTAATTTTCTGAAAACAGGCTTAACTCTGGTCACCGGCTGGGTCGGTGCCGCCGTATTACTGCTTACACTGACTATGCTCACATAATCGGCCTTTGCGGATACAACCGTTCCTGATTACAAGGTAAGCATTAAATACACCGCTGCGGTTACGCGCCTTGCGAGTTGCCATTCCCGGTTGGCTGGAAGATGCTGAGAATGGGCTGACCGATTACTTCCGCTCATTGCTGCATGGCTTGTGGTCCGACCTGGTTAGCTTGGATGATCGTGTACTGGAGCGGAACACAAAAATATTATAGACAAACAGTCAATAAAAAAGGCCACCCGAAGGCAGCCTTTCCTGTCATTTTTTATTACATATATCGACAACAAATTTGTCATCCCCACCGGATCCGCGCTGGTGTTTCTGCCTAAGTGAGAGCTTCATAATTTAAATGATTTTGAAAATTTATCTGATAATTAATAACTTACGTGCTTATTACGGCATTTATTGATATAATTACTTACATAAAGGTATTACTTACATAAGGGTATGAAAATAGCGATGCACCAAACTCAAGCTTGCTTAACCAGAAGGTGAGCAACGATATGAATAGCGTTGTCAATTTCACTTAGAACGTAGGGTCGATAGAGCAAGCAGAACCTAGAAAATTATACTCGGTAATCTGAATTATCCGGAACTCTAATCATGCACTTTGTTAATCAAATCCTTTCCGATAAGACAGTCAAGCGAGGCTGTCCAACAACACTGCCTGGCCATCACCGCCCCTTTTCACAAGGTTTTACCCTCATTGAAACCATGGTGGTGTTGGCCATCCTGGCACTGCTGATGCTGGGAATGGGCTTTGTAGGGTTCCGTCGCTTTGTCTAAACGTTAAAGCGAAAAGCCTTTAGTTCTATAGCAAGGCAAAACCCCGCGCTAGCGAACCGGCCCCTGAATATAGTCCCTCAGCGTTCGATTCTCGAATTCAGTTTCTTTCAAATGTGCATTTACCACATCACCGATTGAAATGATTCCCACCAGGCTTCCGTCATCCAGGATCGGCAGGTGCCGAATACGGTTTTTCGTCATGATCCCCATGACATAGGCAAGATCATCGTCGGGAACACCGATGACGAGATCCTTCGTCATGGCATCCTGAACCAGGGATTGACAAGTTGTATCTTCCCGCGCCGGGGGCTCGTCCAGGCGGGCACAGAGATTCCCGCATACCCGGAGGACGTCTCGCTCTGTAATGATGCCGACAATCTCATTACCTTTTCCCGTAACGATCAAAGAGCCGATGCCGTGTTCGTTTAGCCTGCCGATAGCCTCGTGGATTGTCTCGCTGGACTCTATTGTCACCACCCCTGTCCCTTTATCCTCGAGGATGTCTCTAATTCGCATAGTTGATGCCCTCTCTACAGCATAGGAAGAATAATTGTCTCTCCCGTAATCGGAAATCTTTGGCATTCAAATGATTGGAATGCCAGCCTGTTCCCGAGCTCAGTGCTAAATCACTTTTGCTGGCAGATGCCTGGCGCCAAGGACGGAAACGATGGAATCGCAGAATGATCGGCAATTAACAGGTTTGAGTCTTTGCCTTCTGCATCCCCGCCAATTGATTTTGTTAGTCCTGCCTTTTAACTATAGGACATTACTTCTAGCTGTCTATTTGATGTAAGAAATTGAATGAATTGCGCAGTGAATAGATGAGTATATAAAGTCGATTTTGAACGGGAGCAACAATCCGCCAAGATCCGCTTATGGCCGATAGCTGAGATCACAGACGCTGGAATCAATGCTCATTTGGGCTCCGCTTCACGCCGTCGGCCGATCCTCCGACGCAGAACAGGTTGCGATATCAGCCCTCGACGCCTACGAAAGTCGGCTCGGTAAAATACTCGATGCAAACGGCTTGTTACTCAGGTCTAGCGATAATTCCCGCAATGGATATTCCTTCATTCGACTTCTGTTCGAGACCTGCTGCTGGCAAGGCTGTATGTAGGAAATTGTCTTGAACTCACGTAGTACAACTGCCTGACCCTACTGGGGCCGTCAATGACTCGCTTCAATGATCTGTATCAGTGTCTCAGAAATAAATATTTTCAAGTCGGTCACATCACTCATGACTTTACGCTCTCCAGCTTTCTCAGTTCCGAACGGAGTTCGGCAATTTCCTTTCGCGAGGTATCAACAAATTGTTTTGACATCTTCGCATTTGAATGTGATTGATATTTACTACTACTCCAGGATGTTATTTCTTTTTCAGTCCGGTATAGCTGCCCTTCCTTGTCCTGGATCCGTTCACGTAATTCTTCAATTTCTACTTGATTCGACATTACCTTGCCTTGGTTACGATGCTGCAAGCTATTCTACGCCGTCCTGGGATCGTTTCTAAGCGAATTTCTGAAACAAACCCTGACACATGTATGCCTTTGATCTAAATGAAGTGTATACCCTGACACAAACCCTGACATACGAGTTAAGAAATGAATGACTAAAAGCCAGAAAAATATAGGATAACTATGTATATGGTTGTTTTATAGGAGTATCAGGTGGTGCCCGGGGCCGGAACCTATTAGCCTCTAAAACCGTTGTATAGCACTACTTTAAAACCCTTACGTAGTTTTTACAGAGTTTCCAACGGGGTTCGATATTTGCGATGAAGCGAGCCTGTTACGTCGTTCCTAAAAATTACCATTCAAGAAATCTAATTTCGCCACTTCCAAAATTCTCAATGCACCATGGCAGTAGCTCACGACCACCTCTCTCACTGGGTTTACGCACTGATACTTGACCATCAGGGGCAGCCATTTCCTTGTAGGCAAGAATCAGGTTTTTACAGTCCTCTTTGCTTATGTTTGGATCATTAACGTCTATTTGGATTCGCAGTCCGTTGGGTAGCGCAGTATTACCTGCTACCGTATGGGCGGGTAGGTGTGCTGCCACTGAAGGACTGATTGTAAGTTCTGTCACTGAAGGATCGGTTGTAGGTTCTGTCACTGAAGGATCGGTTGTAGGTTCTGTCACTGAAGGATCGGTTGTAGGTGCTTCGTTGCCGGAACAACCAAAGAGAAGGACAGTAACTACGATTAGTAGATTCTTCATTCTGACACTCCCGCAAATATGAGAGTCACCACCATACAATAAAAACCCCAGCTGAACAGCGCGTTAAGCCGGGACGTAGGTTCGGGGACACCCGCTCAAGAGCGAGTCGAGCCACTTCCCAGATGTCGATCAGCATGGCCTCGGCAACAGATAGGTCTCCGCTACTAACCTCCTTATTCCGCTCTTGCAGCTGATCCAGCATCTTGGAAAAGCCGGCTTCGCCGTGCAGTCAGGCGTCAGATTGGCCGCGGTAAAATTGTATTTTTTATTATCCCTGAATTATGCTTACATTCCATCGAAAAGAGTAAATAATCAAGTCAAGCTTGGCGCAACTCGTGCAATATGCAGGCTCGGCGTCGAGCTTTAAAGATCGGACAAGCCTGATGACGAATTCTGCACAATGAATGAGAACATGATGAATGAATAAGTTCTGGGCGATCACCAGTCTTTTTAGTCCCGTGGGTTATCGACAACGGTATGCTAACTACCGCGAGTTTCAACGGCAGTTGAATGTGCCACTCCTGACTGTCGAGCTTGCTTTTGACGATAATCCATTTGAGCTACGTGCGGGTGATGCTGAAAAACTTGTACAGATTCGCGGTGGTGATGTGATGTGGCAAAAAGAGCGGCTCCTGAACATCGCGGTCGATCATTTGCCGCAGGAGTGTGAGTACGTTGCCTGGCTGGACTGTGACTTGATATTCGACGACCCTTACTGGGCGGAGAAAACGCAGGCAGCTTTGCAAAAATATGTCGTTGTACAACCGTTTCAGCACTTCTGCGAGTTGCTACCGCATGAGCCTTTTTCTCATCAACATGCACGGTCTTCGGTTTGTGTGCTTGAAGATGACGCACTTGCAGAACATATCTTTACAGGAAGTGGTGTATCCGTAGCAAATGGTGCCAGACCGGGTGGAGCCTGGGCCGGGCGGCGTGATTTTTTGGAATCAAACCTTCTTTATGATCGTTTGATCATGGGTGCTGGTGACAAAGCTTTTCTGTGTGCCGCTTTTGGTAGAAGCAGAGACTTCCTAGAGGCTTATGGGCTGGATGCAGAAGCGTGGAGTGATTACCTGGCGTGGGGCGATCGACTGCAGCAAGCCATTTCCGGAAATGTCGGATATGTCGAGGGGTCTCTATTTCACCTCGCACATGGTGACCTGGCAAAAAAACAGTATGGCAATCGATACGGGGGGCTTGCGCAATTCTCATTTGACCCGAATGACGATATCAAAATGGATCAGAACAAGGTTTGGCGGTGGAAATCAAATAAAACTGCAATGCACACTCACATTTGGGATTACTTCGTATCACGGGAAGAAGATAGTTAGGAGTATCAGACGAATAAAAGAAATTGCTGATGACGCGGAGATTGAGCAGAGATACCGACTGATGGAGCAATCACCGCGCGTGGGTCAAGCCCCCACTGACAGGGTTCTTATCGATAAGATTGCTTAGCGACTATGCATCGTAGCTAGCCAGCAAATGGCATGTTTCGAATGTCTTCAATGCTGAGGAATTTCCCTCGTTTTTCAAGATCCTGGAAGAGTTTGCAACGGGTACAGGGTATATCCTCTCGTGGAGCTACTTTACCCAGCAGCATGCCTCTGGCATGTGTGATGCGGTCGGAATTGATCGCTTCCACATATCCATCCTTGAACGCATTGCCGCCAAACCCCTCTTGCGTCCAGCAGCACCCGAGAACTCTTCCATCCCAATTGATCTTGGGCGATTGCCACAACTGATGGCATACCTTGTTCATGTAGTCCTTGCGATTAACTGCCTTGTATTCCTCACGACTTGCGGCATTCCAATTCAATTCAGCCTTGAGCTGCTCCGGGTTTCTAACTGGCGAATAGGAACTGTCCCACTGCAACTTGGCGCGAAACTCCATGTCCAGGTCTTTAGCCAGGGCCTTTGCCTGCGGAATTTCATGTTCGTTGTGTCCAAAGACTACCCAGAGCCACCGCATGCGGGGTAGCTCAGACCCGTGACTGGCTTTGCAGGCATTAACTTTCTCTATGTTTGCGAAGATTCTTTCCAGTTTGCCACGCTTGCGATAAATCGAATAAGTCTCCTGGGTAATCCCCTCAAAAGCAACAGTTCAAAATAGATCCTCCTGCACTGCTTTCGATTGAGCCGTGTACTCATTGCCAACTTAGGTGCCCCGGTTGCCCCAATACTGATCTGGGTGAACCACCTGGTATGGGGTGGGGGTCTCTCAAGTTCGAGGATTTTCGAAATCTGTTGGCCGAAAATCCAGAGATTGATCGGGTGAAGTTTGATTGCTTTGGTGAGGTTTTTCTCAACAAGGAGGTCGTCCGGATGCTCCGCTACGGCAGTGAACAGGGGATTTCCTTCTCCTTCTCATCTGCGAACTTCAACCACGTCTCGGATGACATGATATCCGCACTGGTGGAGTGTAACGTTGAGGA
>PVMK01124708.1_pt1 | contig 40995 bp, 33 predicted proteins | sample 1853481 | NCBI WGS metagenome assembly PVMK01 (sample SAMN08533507, study PRJNA380276) | Marine sediment metagenome, whole genome shotgun sequencing project.
AGTTAGATAACAGAAGACAGATGTCAGAGGTCAGATGAGCCGCTTTAACACTTTGGGCTACGGCGCGGCAGCTACCGCCTTCGTCGTCGTACTCGTCCTCGTCCCTCGTCCCCTATAAGATTCTGATTCACGAGTACGAGCACGAGGACGAGTACGAAAAGGCAGCCCTCGACTGAGCTCGCCGAAGTCTGCGGCTACCAGAAACAAGTGGCCAGAATCTAGAACCTTTGAACCCTGAACCCAGAACCTACGTTACAAAGGCAAAAGCCATGGGGAAAATGACGATTGCGCTTCTTGCGGGTGGGATATCTTCGGAAAGGGAGATCTCCCTCAGTAGCGGAGATCAGGTCTACGGTGCCCTGGACAAAGAAAAATACAATATCATCCGTTATGACCTCAAAACGGACTTAGCGCGTCTGGTGGATGATGCTCCCGGCATTGATGCGGCCTTAATTATTCTTCACGGCCCTTACGGTGAAGACGGGACGGTTCAGGGGCTTCTTGAATTGCTCAACATCCCTTATCAGGGATCCGGCGTTCTCGGCAGTTCCCTTGCCATGAACAAGCTCGCTTCCAAGTATCTTTATGAAAAAGCCGATCTGCCCATTCCGCCCTATGTAGCGTTGCAAAAGGGCGATCCGTTGGATCCTAAATCCTGGGAAAAACAGTTTGGTTTGCCGCTGGTGATCAAGCCGAACGAAGCGGGTTCGAGTGTCGGTATGACCATTGTTAAATCAATGGATGCGATAGAAGCTGCCGTGGAAAAAGCCTTTTCACATGATACCACCGTTTTAATTGAAGCCTATATTGAGGGCATCGAGCTGACCGCCGGGGTACTCGGAAATAAAGAACTTCTCGCATTGCCGATTATTGAGATCATTCCGGATGATGAACATGAGTTTTTCGATTACGAGGCTAAATATACTGCCGGCGTTACCCAGGAAATCTGCCCGGCGCGCATCGATGATGAAATGACACAAAAGGCCCAGACTTACGCCAAAGCCGCCCACGAAGCCCTTTTTTGCAAAGGTTACAGCCGTACGGATATGATCTTAAAAGATGGGGAGCTATACGTGCTTGAGACCAACACCATACCGGGCATGACCGCAACCAGTCTGTTGCCGCAGGCTGCCCAGGTTGCTGGATTCAGCTTCAGCCGTCTTCTTGATCAACTCATCGAATATTGCATCGAAGAGCATCAGAACAGGTGATTCAATGATTGTCAAAAGTAACAGGGAGCTAAAGGCCCTGTACCATGAATTGTCTGCCGGCGATGTTTTTATCGGTAACCTGTCCATGAAATTTCTGAAACATCCGATGCTCATCGATATGCTCGAACGCGGCATCTGCTGCCTGCCTTCACCACTTTCTCAGATCCTAAGCAGCTCCAAAGCCACCCAGGCGTTTGTATTGAAGGAATGGATGCTTCCCCTTACGGTTGCAATTCGCCGCCGCTCGGATTTGATTGAAGCAATCAATACATTCAATAAACATAACATCGGGCCGGTGGTGACCAAACAGGACGGCATGCACTGCGGCCATGGAATCCGCCGCTGGGATACCATTGAAACCCTTTACAGTTTCATTGCACTTTCTGAGTCTTCCTATCCTTTTGTATTGCAGCCCTTTCAGGAGAAATTTACCGACGTTCGCGCTATCGTCGTGGGAGACTATGTCGAAGCCTATACCCGGTATAATCCCCATAACTTCAGAGTAAATATAACATTGGGCGGGATCGGATCTCCAATCGAGATGGATGAGAAAATCGAAGCGTTTTGCCGATCCGTCATGCAGCGGGGCAAATTCCCCTTTGCCCACATTGACCTGATGCTTTTAGAAAACAACGAATGCTATCTGTGTGAGATTGCACTAAACGGTGGGGTCAAGGGTGCCCGGATCAGCCGGGAGGTACTTGACCAGAAAAAAGAGGCACTTTTAGAACAGCTCGTTCAGGAAGCTGAAAAGCTATGAGGCCAGGAGGCTATAAGGCTTGGAGGCTAGTGTGCTATTAAGCTATTAAGCTGTTGAGCTGTTAAGCTCTTGAGCCGATGAGCTTACCAGCTTATTAGCTTACGCGCTTATCAGTCTCAGCTTTCGAGCTTATTTTTCCCATTTCGTAATTTCTGGTTATCTGAATTACAGCAAAGGAGGGGATTTTGAGCGCAGAACAGAAAAGACAAAGCAGTTCCGGAGGATTACCGCTAGTTGGCATTGTTATGGGAAGTGATTCTGATCTTGGTGTGATGGAAAGCGCTTCGAATGTTTTAAAGGAATTTGGTGTTGCTTTCGAAATAACGGTTGCTTCGGCACATCGAAGCCCGCAGCGGGCAGCCGAGTGGGCATCCTCTGCCCGTGAGCGCGGCATCAAAGTTATTATCGCCGGGGCCGGCCATGCGGCCCATCTGGCTGGAGCCATGGCGGCTCACACCAGTCTTCCGATCATCGGGGTCCCGATTGATTCATCTTGCCTGCAGGGAATGGATGCGCTGTTAGCGACTGTCCAGATGCCACCCGGTGTTCCGGTGGCCACCATGGCTATTGGAAAATCCGGTGCCGGAAATGCAGGGATTCTGGCAGTCCAAATCCTTGCCCTTGCCGATACGGTGCTCGCGGAAAAACTTGAAGAATACAAGCAGAATATGGCTGCCAAGGTTGAACAAAAAGCAAAAAAGCTTGAAAGTTCTTTTTAGGCAGGTTTTTCTCGAAGCCAAGAGGTGCAAGGCACGAGGCGCAAGTATCAAAGATGAAAATATAAGGTTTCAGGTGTCAGTGTTCAGGCTCAAGGCGTCAGGCCGCATTTTTTAGGACGCAGATTTTCACAGATAAACGCAGATTACTATTTCTATAATTTAGTTTTTAATCTGTGTTCATCTGCGTCCAATTAATATTTTTAGCTTTCCGACCTCTATAGCCTCCCAGCTTTATAGTTTTCCTGTCCAGTGCTATGAGCTATCAGCTATGAGCTATTTGCCTGACACCTGACACCTGAACACTGAAACCTAATTGTACCTGAAACCAGGAGAATGAACCCAAAGATAAAAAAAATAGACTCGGTTTACCCCGAGCTGGAAGCGATAAAGGAGGCAGCGGCTGTTATCCGGCAGGGTGGGGTGATTGCGTTTCCAACGCGATGCCTTTATGGTCTGGGTGCAGATGCATTTAATCCGGACGCCGTTGAACGGGTTGTTAAAATAAAGCAGCGCCCGGAGCAGAATCCAATCCTGGTGCTAATTGATTCCAAAAAGCAGCTGGAGTCTCTGGTAATGCATATCCCGCCGGCTGCTGATGCCATAATGGAAGCCTTCTGGCCCGGCAGGGTGACGCTTGTGTTTGAAGCCCGCAATTCGTTGCCGGATCAACTGACCGCCCAAACCGGTAAAATCGGCGTGCGCCTTCCCGGGCATCCGGCCGCTTTTGCTCTGGTTAAACATTTTAAGGGACCCCTTACCGGAACCAGTGCCAATTTATCGGGGCACCCGGGCTGCTGCCGGGCAAAAGATCTGGATCCGACAATTACCGGGCAGCTTGACCTCATCCTGGATGCCGGCACCCTTGCAGGCGGCACCGGATCCACTGTTGTCGATGTGACTGTGGAGCCGCCGCGGATTTTAAGAGAAGGTGCGGTCGCTGCCGGAGAAGTGTTAAGCGTTAGATAACGAGAACGAGGACGACGACGAGTACGAAGCGGGGAGGAACGCTGCCCAACCTCGTATTCGTCCTCGTGCTCCTCCTCGTCCTCGATATTGGTCTTTTTAAGCTTCTAATATTATTGACAACCTTCAGTAATTTGCTTACATAGTGGTTGTTAAAGAAACGTTCTGGTATTCAAACGTTTTTTCTACAACCACTTGTGCCGAAATTCCGTTATACGGAACATTATTATAGGAAACGGTATAAAACTCACTGCCTTGCCGGAGTGGTGAAACTGGTAGACGCACTGGACTCAAAATCCAGCGGATCTTGCATCCATGTCGGTTCGATTCCGACCTCCGGCACCACAAAAGAAAAAAGGGTTGGCCTATACTGGCCAACCCTTTTAGCTCGTAGCTCATAGCTGTTAAGCTGGTGAGCTATTAAGCTCTAAAGCTATTGAGTGGACTTTTCAGCTTATTGGCTTTTCAACTTATCAGCTTACCAGCTTATTAGCTTATGCGCTTATCAGTCCCAGCCTCAAGCCTTCTGGCTGAGAGCTATCAGCTATGAGCAATAACCTAATATTTTGCTTTCCAGCCTTAGTTACTTTTATCTTTTAAACTTTTCTCTAAATTCTGGCGGGCCTTCGCGTATCCGGGATCAATTTTCAATGCCGCGGAAAAATGCGCGATCGCTTCTTCATACCGTCCCTGGTTTGTCAGGGTTACCCCGAGATTGTTATGGGCACTGGCATAGTTTGCATTGATTTCCAGCGCTTTTAGAAAGTGGGTGGCGGCTTTTTGAGGCTCTCCTTGTATGAGCCAGGCAATACCCAGGTTGTTGTGGGCTTCATAGTTGTTTGGCTCCAGCTCCAGGGCTTTGGTCATGTGTGCAATCCCGCTTTTGAGATTGCCCTTTCTGGCTAAAATAGACCCCAGGTTATAGTGCGCATTCCCATAATCGGGGCTGATTTTGAGGGCAGCATGGTAATTATCAATGGCTGCATCCGATTGACCGGCATGGGCGAGTGCAACGCCCAGATTGTTATACGGACGGGCTTTGTTGGGAGACTTGAGCACGCAATCCTGCCAGAGGGTAATCGCATCTCCCCAGACCTTGTTGCGTTGATAAGTCCAGAGAGTTCCAACCGCCACCAGGATACATAAGGCAGGAATACAGAGCTGACGGGGCTTAATATATTTAAATGCCAGGCAGGTAAGCATTAAAATCAGCGTCAAAGAGGGCAGATAGGTGCGGTGCTCGAAAATAATTTCCAGACCGATAACCGATGATTCAATAAAGAGATTGCCGAAAAACCACAGGATACAAAACGAAATTAGCGGGGCCTTTTTAGCAAAATAAATCGCCGCACCAACAGCGCCCGCAATCGCTGCAAGAGAAAACAAAGTTGTGACCGGATCGATCAGAGAATTTGAAACCATAAATTCATGATCCAGATTCAGCCGGGACGGATGCGGCCAGATGAGGAGGCTGAGATAAAAGATGACCACCCGAAATTCGGTCAGCACGCGCTGAGCAACCGTGAAGCTGCGATGTACATAGTCAGCCGTTATTCTACCCAGTGGGTCCGTGCCCAGGAAAAGCAATGAAAGGATTACGAACAGCATGATTGCGCCGGCAATAAAAGGTATCATTTTTTTGAACCAAGTAGGGCGCAAACCTTGAAAAAAATACCATTCATATAGGACGATAAAAACCGGCAGAGAGGCCGCAATCTCCTTGGACCCGAAAGCCAGCACGCCGCTTGCTGCGCACCCGGCCAGCAGCCAGGACGAGCGCTTAGTGCCTTCAGACAGGCGGTATTTTGCATAAAACCACAGACACAACAGATAAAACAAAGTAGCCAGACCATTCATTCGTTGCACAATATAACTGACCGACTGTGTCTGTAACGGATGCAGAGCCCAGATAAACGCTGTAAACACGGGTATCCAACCGGCTGCAAATCGGTCATAATCCGTTTTCAATGCCGGTGTGAGCAACGTTGCTTTTGCAAATAGATAGAGCAGCGTCCCATTTATGATATGAATCAGGATGTTGACGAAGTGATAGCCCACAGGGTTATAGCGGTGAAAATAGTAGTTCAGGGCAAAGCTAATGTTTGCCACCGGCCGATGTTTGGCGGGGCTTTGCAAAGCGGCTTTTGCAATGCCGCCGGGGCTTAAGCGCTCAAGACGGATATGCGGGTTTTGCTGGATGTTGTGTTTGTCATCAAAAATAAACGGGCCGGTTAATGTGCTGGCATATATTAGAAAAACCAAAACCCCTAAAAACAGCAGGAGCCAGGTCTCATATTTAGCGGGGAAATCTGAGAAATCTTGGTGGGATTTCATCTGTTGATTTGCCGTTTTTATCTCAGATCTATTTTGGGATTAAAGCCATCTTTCTTGAGCTGGTCCGTAAGGGCTGCGGCTGCTTTTTTGCTTTCGTAAGCTCCGACCAGAATTCGGGTCTGGCTTTGCTTGGCTCCAGCCGGAAGGCTGTAAGCCAAATATCCTTTGGCTTGAAGTCTGGATTTAAGTTTTTGAACCTCTTTTTCGGAATCTGCAAGGCCGACCTGAACCGCATAGGGTTTTTTGGCGATGTTCACATAGCGAAAATTTCTTTTTTTCAGCCCGGCGGCAGCGATCTTGGCCTCTTCATAAGTCTTGTAGGATCCGATGTACACCCGATGCCATTTTCCTTTACCGGAAATTTGAACCGGGCAGGTAAAGGCTTGGTCGCCTTTTGTCAATAATTTCTTGGCCACCTGATTTGATTTCCGCAGATCCCGAAATGCGCTGACTTGAATCGTATAAGGCAAGGGCGCGGAGGGTGAAGGCAACGTTTTTGTTTTGGTGGCCGTAACGGCTTTTTTTGTTTGCGGCCCTGTGACTATTTTTTCTTCTTTAGGCGGATGCGTTGGTTTGTCTTTGGTTTTCATTTTTAGCGAAATCTTTGAATTCTCAGTCTTGGAAACCTTATGCGCCGCGGAGTAGTTGATCAGCAAAGATTGTTGAGAGCGGTAGCTTTTCAGGTGGGTCATGTATTTAGGCACTTCTGAAGTTTGATTCGCCAGCATCAGCGTTTGAATGGCCTTCTTTTGGGTTTCGACGGCCAATTCGAAGTTACCGACAACTGCATACGCAGCTGCCAGCGTATCCAGAGATGCAACGCTCGGATTGAGCTCGACTGCTTTTTGCGCCAGCATGATAGCCTTGGCACCGTTACGGTAGCGTTTATCGGCAGCGGTGGCCAATATCCAGGCTTTGTTATTGTAAGCATCAACCAAAAATGGATTAATTTCCAGGGCTCGGCTGAAGTCATTAAGCGCCCGCTGCAAATCTCCTTTTTGGGTGTGCGCAAAGCCACGATTATTATATGCTTCGGCATAGCGAGGCCGGATCTTAAGCGCTTTATTATAATCGGCAATGGCCTTGTCAAAATCACCTTTTAGCGCCCGGGTAACTCCTCTGTAATTATAGGCCTGATAGTCCCGGGGTATAATTTCGATGGCGGTTGAGAATGCTTTAATGGCCTCATCATATCGCTGCTGGCTGATAAGTTTAAGTCCCTTATTAACCCAGTCCTCTTCATTGGCTCCGATAACGGGCCCTGGCAGAAGTGCCACAATCCCGATAATGGTTAACATGGTTATTATTGCTCGCATTTTCATAGAATATCGAAAATTCAGTTAAAATGCAATTCATATTGAATCGCTTTACGGTACCGTTGCGCTGCATGCCTGTCTATCGGACATCTATGATTTTTTATCGTGTGAATCTCTGAATTTACAAGAGTTTACGACAGACTACATGTATTTTATTTGACAGGTAATAGCATTAATTATAAAATTAAAGGGTTAGATGGATTTTACCTCAGGTTTCAGGTGTCAGGTGTCAGACCAAACGCGCATCTCGTATAGCTGGTAGCTGATAGTGAAATAGTGTTAGTTGTTAGTGGTTCTTTGTCCGTTGCAAAAAAAGAAACAACTGACGACAGACAACGGACCACTGACTGAATATCAGCGGCTATGATGAAATTTAGGTTTGGCAGCCGGGCTTTTGAATCACACAAGGAAGTAAGAAAATACGCGCATGAAATTTAAGTTTAAAAAGCAAACCCCTATCATGGAATCGATGGTCGTTACCGGAATCGGACTGGCTGCCTTTTATTGGGTTTGCGAATCTTTTATGTATTTCTTTTTGAAACCCGAAGCCAATTTTATTCAGCATTTGCTTGGGCCGAACAAATTTGAAATATTTACGCGCTTGCTGGTACTATGCCTTTTTGCAATTTTTACGTCCCATTATCAATATACCTTTAACAAACGCCGTCTGGCGGATGAGGCTCTAAAGGAAAGCGAACTGAAGTATCGCACGATCGTTGAAAGTGTCGAAGAAGGCCACTTTGAAATCGATCTTGATAGAAACCTTACATTTTTCAATGATCCCTTATGTAAAATGCTGGGATATACCCCTGACGAATTGACGGGAAAAAATACCAGAGAATTTACCTCCCCGGCCACGATTCAGAAGATGGACCAGATCTATGCCCAGGTCCAAAAAACCGGTGAGCCGATTCGGGTAACAGGCTACGATGCCGTTGGAAAAGACGGCGAAGGATTAGCCCTGGAGCTAACGGCTTCCCTCATGCGAAAATCGAATGGGAATCCTGTCGGGTTCAGGGGCGTTTTGCGGGATGTGTCCGAGAGAAAAGATGCTGAAACGGAAAAAAGAAAGTTTGAAATCCAGGTCCAGCAGGCCCAGAAAATGGAATCCATCGGCACCCTGGCGGGAGGCATTGCCCATGACTTCAATAATATTCTCATGGGGATTCAGGGAAATGCTTCCCTCATGCGCTTGAAAACCGAAAGCAGTCATCCAAACTATGAGAGGATAAAAAATATCGAAACCTATGTGGAGAGCGGCACGGAGTTGACCCGACAACTGCTGGGCTTTGCCCGTAGAGGCAAATATCATGCGATTGCCACGGATTTAAATGACGTCATCGACAAGTCCTCATCCATGTTCGGTCGCACCAAGAAGGAAGTCCGAATTCATACGGATCTGATGCCGGATATCTGGACGGTGGAAGTCGATCGGGGGCAGATCGAGCAGGCGCTTTTAAATCTTTACGTAAACGCCTGGCAGGCTATGCCGGAAGGCGGCGACCTGTACCTGAAAACTGAAAATGTGATCCTGGGTGCCAATTTTAAAAATGATAAACCCTACAAGGTCGAGACCGGAAATTACACCAAGATAACCGTGACGGATACGGGCAGCGGTATCGACAATGAAACCAAACAACGGATTTTTGAACCTTTTTTTACCACCAAAGAAATGGGACGGGGCACGGGTCTGGGACTGGCATCTGTTTACGGGATTATAAAGAGCCACGGGGGCTATATAAACGTTTACAGCGAAACGGATCTGGGCACCACCTTTGCAATTTATCTGCCGGCATCCGGCAGAGAGGTGCAGCAAGAAAAAAGCGAGCCCATCCCTACGGTTTCCAAGGGTGCCGGGACTATTCTGCTGATTGATGATGAGGAGATGATTATTAGAGTCGCTGAGGAGCTGCTACAGGAACTGGGTTATAAAGTCCTTACGGCCGGAAGCGGGCAGGACGCGATCAAATTATATAAGAAAAACGCCGCTAAAATTGATCTGGTCATCATGGACATGATTATGCCCGGGATGGGCGGTGGTGAAACCTTTGACCATTTAAAGGAAATTAAACCCGATATTAAGGTACTGCTCTCAAGCGGTTACAGCATCAACGGTCAGGCCTCTGAGATTCTAGAGCGCGGCTGTGATGGCTTTATTCAAAAACCGTTCAACATAAACCAGCTGTCCGAAAAGATTCAAGGGATTATCGCCCCAAAGTAAGGTGTCAGGCAAATAGCTCGTAGCTGATAGCTCATGGCTCATAGTCAGAAGGCTTGAAGGCTGGGAAGCTGGAATGCTTGAAGGCCCTAAAGCTTGCGAGCTTCCAGGCTTTCTGGCTTCCCAGCTTTATCGCCTGTCAGCCTCCCAGCTTCTTGCTATGAGCTAACAGCTTTGAGCTATGAGCTGTTTGCCTGACACCTGACACCTGAACACTGAAACCTTGATTACGACGGATGTTCATCCGGTCCGTAATCAGAGACCACCGGTTCCCGTAATATCAGATCAATCGATCTGGCGGCTGTTTCGGCCGCTTCGGGAAAGACCTGTTTGAGTCCGCGGATGTGTCGCAGATTGTCGGCGGTTCTGAGGATCAGCATCACCAGATCCCCTTCCTCCATTTCGGCCAGGGAACCCACTTTTTCCCATGGTTCCCCGATGGCCCAGGCGTAAATGGCAATAACCGGTCGTAAAAATAAGGGGCGCGCTTCAAATCCCTGGTCAAGCATCTGCGAGGCAAAAGGCCTCAGGCCCTTGACTACCCGGTAGAATCCATTCATCAGCGGTTTGGGCACCCTTTTTTTGGGCATTTTCGTGTCGGATTCGCGTTCGTTGACAAACGCAGAGATGATGGCTGCCAGAAGACCCGGTTCGGATATGGGCAGGATGCCGAGACGGAAACTTTCTGCAATCAAAAGAGGCTGGTCAACCCGCAGCTGGCTGGCCCATTTTCCGTCCGCGGTTAGCTCACCTCCGGCGGTAACATAACCGGTTTCCTGGAGAAAATGCAGATGCCGCAAAAAATCATTCCACAGGCTCTGTTGGCTGCCTTTGCGGGTTAAATACGCTGCAAACGACCGCTTGAACAAATCTTTTATTTGATCCGGATTGTGCGACAGCAGTAAATTCAGCGCCATGGAAAAATTTATTCTGATCTGGCTGGTGACATCCGAAGCCGTTGAGTGAAAAAGCCTTGCCATCAGGCGGACATCCATGAATTTGTTGGGCAGCAGCAGCGCGAAACCAATATTATCCATGCCTCTGCGACCGGCCCGGCCGGTCATCTGATGAAACTCGGTTGCGTCCAGCGGCAGAAACTGGCTTCCGTCAAACCGGTCTGAATTCAAAAATACCACGGAGCGCGCCGGAAAATTCACGCCGGCCGCTACGGTGGATGTGGCAAACACCGCATCCAGCAGACCTGCGGTCATCAATCTTTCCAGAATCAATTTCCAGGCCGGCAGCTGACCGGCATGGTGGGATCCGATCGCCAGGTTTTCAAGGAACCAGCGTTGGCGATGGTTAAAGATATGATGGCTTTGATAAGCGTATGGTTCAATCCGTTCCTGAAGCCCGGCCTTGCGATCAGGTTCCACCAGCTGCCCGGTGCGACACAACTCCAGGGCCCGGTCACAATCTGCACGTGATTTTAGAAAAAATAGAGCCGGTAGTAGGTGAAATTTTTTTAACACACGCAAAACCTGGTCAAAGGGGGGCAGGTCGCGTGTTAGCCGTTGTTGCCTTGTGTGTTTTGATTTTAAAAAACGATTAACCTTTTTAGATATTGTTTCTTTAGCGGCGGTCTTTGGGCTCTCGGTTAACGGCAGCAGGGTCCCGGAAGGATGCAGAAAAAGAGGAACCAGCTGGACCGGTCTTTTAGTTTCTTTGATGACCGTACAGCGCGATGATCGAATCGAAGATAGCCAGCCGGCAATTTGATCGGCGTTGCCGATGGTCGCTGAGAGCAATAAAAGCGGAATACGTTCGGGCAGATAAATCATAATCTCTTCCCAGACGACCCCTCGGTCTGCATCCCCAAGAAAATGGGCTTCATCCAGAACCACAAAATCAGTCGCCAGCAATTCGCCCCGGTGCATGGCATCATAAAGTTGATTTCGCAGGATTTCGGTGGTTCCCACCATAATTGGCGCATCCGGGTTTTCTTTGCGGTCGCCGGTTAGGATGCCGACATGTTGCCGACCGAAAATCGCTGAAAATTCGGCGTGTTTGGCATTGCTAAGCGCTTTTAGCGGGCAGGCATACCAGGATTTTCCATTGGCGGCATGAATCCGGGCAATCGCGCGTTCGGCGATCCAGGTCTTTCCGGCACCGGTCGGCGCCGTCACCAGGCAGTCGCTGTGTTCAATTGCCGCCAGGGCCTCGGTTTGAAAGGGATCGGGTGTGAACGGCGGATTTTGCGGTACGCCGATTTTGCTAAAGATTATACGGAGCCTGGCATCGGCACCCGGTTTTAAATGGGGTGATTTGGGTTTCTTGCGGGGATAATGCTTTGGCCGGAAGGAATATCTTCTGTGTTTTGCCATTAGAGTTTGGAGATCATGGACTTTACCTGAGCTTTTGACGGCGAATCTACATCAAAAGGTGAGACCCCATTGAGATCCGCTTCGATCAGGGCCTCATCATATGGCAGAAAGCCAAGGAATTCAAAATCGTCTAAGTGGGTTTTTAAAAAGGTTTCGTCTTTTGGGTTGCGGACCTTATTGCCGACAACGACAATGTGGTTCAATCCGATTTCTCCGGCCAGCTTGCGGATATGCTCGGCGGTGTCGATGCTGCGCCGGCCCGGCTCAACCACCACGATAAGTTTGTCGACCGCCTTTGCCGTTGCCCGGCCCAGATGCTCGATGCCGGCCTCCATATCCATGACCACGACTTCATCGCGTGCCAGCACGATATGCCTGATCAGGGCCCTGAGCAGAGCACTTTCCGGGCAGATACAGCCGGATCCGCCCTTTTTTATGCCGCCCAGCAGCATCAGCTTGTTCTGTTCGAAGCTCACCGACACCGCATCCGGCAAATCGTCCACTTTGGGATTGAGCTTAAAATAGCCGCCGATGCTGCCGGGTTTGGCGCCGGTTCTTTCAAATACAAGATCTTCCATTTCAGATATCGGCACGATTTTATCGGCATCCGCAATGCCCAGCCCGGCAGCCAGATTGGCATCCGGGTCCGCATCGATGGCCAGTACGCGTTTGCCTTCTTCATTGAAGGTTCGAATCATCAATGCGGAAAAGGTTGTTTTTCCGACACCGCCTTTACCGCTGACTGCCAGTTTCATAAAGATATCCTTTCAAAATAATAGTCTCTTAATTGTTATTTTTGTGCATTTTGGGGCAAGATTTTTTTATGCAAAAATCAAGTTCCCCAAAGAAATGCCTAAAATGCCTAAAGTTGAGGTATTCTATCGATTTTATCCTCCGGCGGATTAGCGCACTTTAGGCATTCAACATACAATGCAATATAACACAGGAAATAATAGCGGCAAGGGGAAAAGGCGGGACGCGGCGGCATATCATTGAGCTATATGGCGGATAGCCAAAAAAAACGAGCAGCACAGACACAGATGCGCTGCTCGTTTGATTATTTCGCAACCGAATTTCAAGACCGTGTTAATCTGCTATTCGATTCATCGTGACCAGTCTCCCGGACGTGTATTCTCGGAAGCGGTTCTCGTCAGGGTAACTGCGGCGCTATCTTTAAAGGTAATGGCACCCCCGCTTTCGTCCGGATCACCGGCCGCCCACTGATAATCCGCTCCCATATCGGGGTCCATCATAGAAAATGTTTTTGCATCATCGATCCAGCCGGATTCCGAAATCTTAATATTGGACCAGGTTAAAGTTTCGCGTCCGTTGAGTTCGGCGATTCCGGCATCGACGCCTCTTTGCCTGGCGCTTTCATCCAGGCTGATATAGCGGGGTACTGCAATAGCCGCCAAAATGCTCAAGATCACCAGCGTTGCGATGATCTCAAGTAAAGTGAAACCCTTATCCTGCCGCGCAGGAATCATTTTAAATCCACGTAGTTACGCATCGTACCACCAGGTAATGCTGCGAGATCAGATCCAAAACCGTTTGTGCAGTACAATATGTCTGGTTGGGTTTACGGCGCAGCACGTTTCCAGGTTGCCGGTGTATGGATTTCTGATGGGGTTCTAACTAAGGTCGCCGGCTCGCCTTTGAATTTAAGCTCAGCCCCCCCATCCCGCAAAGGAGCACTACTCCAGATATATTCATCGCCTAAATATATGGGGGCTGGGTCATTTACCTTAAGCCACACAGCAGCGTCACCGGTAGCCGGATCGTAACCACTGGCAGAAATTTTTCGATCGGCCCAGGCCAAGCTTTCGCGGCCGTTGAGCTCCGAGATGGCGGCATCGAGGGCTCTTTTTTTGGCGTTTTGTTCCAGGTCGATATAGCGGGGCACGGCCACCGCTGCTAAGATTCCTAAAATAATCAGGACCGCAATAATCTCGACTAACGTAAAACCTTGCTGATTTTGTAATAGTTTCTGTTTTTTCATGATCTATGTTTCCTCCCTCTATATATAATAATTTTTATCCAAATCCGATTACAAATTATGCACTTTTGATGCCAGCAATATGCCGGGCATCGATATGGAAATTATAATAAATTATATCAGTAACATAAAAAGATTTCTGCGAGGGCTGTCGATTTTTGATGGGGAAGTGAGAGCTAAAATCTACATATTTTGTTGATAAAATGCAATCTAAAACATCATATTTCGTTGCTTTTAATATTTTTAACATCGATTTTGTGCTTTTTAATTCGATGCCACAAACTGCGCTGGTTGATCCCTAACAGTTCGGTGGCTCTCACCTGAACACCGCCTGTTTTTCTCAGGGCTTCGATGATCATGCTTTTTTCAATTTCATTGACACGTTCATCCAAAGGCGAATTAACCGGTAATGAAACCTCTTTGGAATCGGTGTTAAATGCACCCGTGATCTGGCCCGGCAGTTGGGCCGGCTCGATATAACCATTTTCAGTAATCACCGCCGCACTTTCGATAACGTTTTTGAGCTCTCGAATATTTCCAGGCCAGGTGTAGGTCATGAGCATCTGCAAGGCGACTGAAGAAATTTCGACTTTTTTAGGCAGGTTTTGCAGCAAATAGTCGACCAGCAGGGGAATGTCTTCTTTTCGCTCCCGCAGGGGCGGTAAATGCAGGCTAAACACATTCAAACGGTAATAAAGGTCTTCCCTAAATTGACCTTCCTGGACCAATTTTTCAAGATTTTGATTGGTGGATGCAATAAACCGGATATCCACTTTAATGGTATTGCTGCCGCCCACCCGATAAAACTCTTTTTCCTGGATTACCCGCAAGATTTTAGACTGCAGGTTTAAAGGCATGTCGCCGATTTCATCTAAAAAAAGGGCGCCCTCGTTGGCCATATCAAATTTACCGGGCTTGAATTTTGTCGCACCGGTAAAGGCCCCTTTTTCATGTCCGAACAACTCGCTTTCCAGCAATTCTGTCGGGATGGCGGCGCAATTCAGTTTAATGAAGGGCTTGTTTTTGCGCAGACAATTTTCGTAGATACTGGTGGCCACCAGCTCCTTACCGGTTCCGCTCTCACCGAGAATAAGGACGGTTGAGTCGGTCGGGGCCACTTTTTTAATCAGGCTCAAAAGACCCCGCATGGCGAGGCTTTCACCGATAATTTGAGGAAAAAAATGGCGGGCATCCATTCGGCTGAGGACCGATGTGACCCGATCAAAGACACTGGTAAATTGTTCAATTTTGTCCACCGACCATTCTTTTTTTTTGTCGGCCGGATCGCCTGAGATCGAAGCCAGCTTTATGGCTTTTTCGACAAACTGCTCAACCGGTCTTAAAATAAAGCGCACCAGTGCAAATCCGATGATAAATGTCAGGGTGCCGATTGCAATAATAAACCAGAAAACCGGCTGGGCGGGATCAGACCCCTGTCCCAGACTGTATTTGGTCAACCGAAAGGAAATGATAGAGGCCAGAATAGTCAAGCCCGTGATAATAAAAGGAATAATGATATAGAGGCTTATGTAAAACCGTGATTGCTTCATTTTAGACGTCAGATATCTAGTGTAATCAACCTGGCAAACGTTACATTTGTTTTATTGGTTAAAGCTTTGGGCGTCAGGCGTCGGGCGTCAGGCGTCAGGAAAAGAAACCATTAATTTTAAAAGTGTTATATTCATTGACCTAAAGCCTGATGCCTAATGCCTGGTTTTTTATGCCTGACGCCTGGTGCCTGAAGCCTGACGCCTGGTCTTTTATGCCTGAGGCCGTTTATCTTTAACCATTGAACCTTGGAACCCTGAACCCTGACACCGTTATTTCGCCATCAACGTCAGATCCCACATCGGCAAAAAGATCGCCAGGGCAAAAAAGCCCACCACCGCTGCCAGCCCAACCGTCAGCAGCGGACCGATAGCCTCAGATAGTTTTTTCATGGAGTATTCAACTTCGGTATCATAATGTTCGGCCACATCCCGTAGCAGGCTTTCAAGGTTACCTGACTCCTCACCGATAGCCACCATATTGATCAGCATCGGGGTAAAATATTTCGCCTGCCCCAGGGGTCCGGCAATACCGCGGCCTTCCGCCAGACTGTCTTTAATGCCTTCCAGCTCGCTCCCAATCGCGGTATTGCCTATCGTTCCGGATAGGATATCCATCGAATCCAGCACGTCTACGCCGCTGGATTGCAGAATGGAAAAGATGCTGGCAAAGCGCGATACCGCACTTTTTACAAACAGCGGTCCGAGCAGCGGCACCCGCATGAGAAGAGTGTCCCGGGCAAATTTACCCTGGTCGGTTTTTAAATAGTAAAATAGAAATATACCTACCAGCACTACCGAGCCTATTAGGAGATACCAGTAGTTCGATAAAAACGTATAAATGAGCAGACAGATCTGGGTCGGCAGAGGCAGGGTCAATCCGGCGTTGTTAAAAATATTAACGAATTTGGGGATCACCTGGGTAATTAAGACCAGAAATGCGGTAAACAGAAACACCACGACGATGATGGGGTATGTCATGGCGGATTTGATATCGGATTTAACCTGGTGTTCATGATCGATAATGTAGATCAGGCGTTCAAGCACCTCCGGCAGTGCGCCGCTGGCTTCGCCGGCCTTGATCATACTGCAGTATAAAGGTGAAAACACTTTGGGGTGCCTGCTAAAGGCATCATATAGACTGGCGCCCTCTTTTATATCCTGATGCATCTGGCCGAGAATACGTTTTAGGTTGGGGTTTTCGGTCTGTTCTTCCAGGATTTCCAGCATGCTTATCATGGCAACCCCGGCATTGATCATGGTTTTAAACTGTTTGGTAAATAAAATCAGGTCAGGTGCCTTTACCGGAGAGAGGAGCTCCTGGATTTTAGGCAGCTGTAATCCGCTTAGAGCCGCCTGTTCCGCCTTCACCCTGGTGGGAATATAACCCCGCGAAGCCAGTATACTGTTGGCGCTTTCCAGTGATTCTGCTTCGATTTCACCGGAGGTGGTGGCTCCGGTTTCGGTAATGGCCCGATACGAAAATTTTGGCATGGTTTTCCTCGTTCAAGGTTCAATGGTTAAGGATAAAAGGTGTCAGGTGTCAGGTGTCAGGGCTTTCAAGTACAAGATTCCGGGTATCAGCAAATCCTTTATGCATTGCAAAGATCTAAGCTCTCTTGATTTCCTCACCGGTTCTCCTTATCCTGAGACTCGCAACTCGCAACCCGAAATCAGATATCAGAAGCCAGGTGTCAGAATTGTCAGGGCTGAAACCTGAACACTGACACCCGACACCAATAATCTTTTTATCTGACACCTGAACACTGAAACCTAATTTTGCCTCACACCTGACACCAATGGTTTTTTTGCCCGACACCTGACACCTGACACCTGAAACCTGAATTACAGCAACACCGCTGATGCCGCTTCTTCCAGGGTGGTAATGCCCTTGATGGCTTTTTCAGCCGCGTTTTCTCTCAAAGACGTAAATTTTTGGGACTTTAAAGCAGACTGATGGATTTCATGGGAGGACCGTCTTTTTAAGATTAAATCCTGGATGGCCTCATCGATAATGAGCACCTCGTATATACCCGTGCGGCCTTTATAACCGGTATGCATACAGTTAAAACAGCCTTTGCCCTTTACGAAATTTGCACCGTCTTTGTTGTTGATTCCCCAGGCTTTTAATACTTCCTTTGAAGGATCATAGGTTGTCATACAATTCGGACAAACTTTTCGAACCAGCCGTTGCGCAAATGAAACCGACAATGTCGACGATACCAGAAATGGTTCAATGCCCATGTCAATAAAGCGGGTAATGGCGCCGGCTGCATCATTGGTATGCAGCGTGCTGAAGACCATATGACCGGTCAGCGAGGCCTGAACGGCAAGGGTTGCAGTTTCAAAATCACGAATCTCACCGACCATGATTACATCCGGGTCCTGGCGCAGAATGGAACGCATCCCGCTGGCAAATGACATTCCGGCTTTGCGGTTTAATTGAACCTGACGGATCTTCTCGATGCGGTACTCCACGGGGTCTTCCACCGTGATAATATGAATGTCCGGCTGATTGATTTTCTTTAAAATAGAGTACAGACTGGTGCTCTTGCCGCTGCCGGTCGGGCCGGTGCTAAGTACCATGCCGTGAGGCTTGACGATCATGTCTTCTATCTTTTTACGATCGCTGTCGGTCATGCCCAGCCGTTCCAGAGAATAAATGCTGTTGCTGGTATCCAGCAAGCGCAGCACCATGTTTTCTCCATGGATGGACGGTATGGTTGCAGCCCGAATATTGATATCCTTGTTTTTCATTTTTACGGTAAATCGTCCATCCTGAGGGATTCTGGAAATCGCGATATCCATATTGGCCAGGATTTTCAAACGTGAGATGATCGGCAAAAACATTGACTTTGGAGGGGCCGGCACTTCATGCAGTTTGCCGTCCAACCGGAAGCGCACCTGAACGTATTTTTTTTCGGGACTGATATGAATGTCGCTGGCACCTTCGCGAACACCCTGTGAAAGAATCGAGTTCACCAGCCGAACCACCGGTGCTTCTTCGGCCATGCCCTGCAGCGAGCTGACTTCGACATCATCCAGGGCGGTGGTTTTGTCGAGATCCTTGTCGATTTCCATCTCTTCCATGTCTTCAAGCACGCCGCCGATGCCTGCGAAGGTTCCGTAAATGGTGGTCAACAGCTGGTTGAGATGTTGTTCGGTGCAAATAACAGCTTCAACTTCACAGTTGGTGTACACTTCGATGGTGTCCAGCGCATTGATGTCCAGGGGATCGGTCATGGCCACCGTCAGCAAAAGGCCGCTGCGTTTTAGCGGAGCGACCTGGTTTTTATGGGCAATCTCAGCCGAAAGCAGCTGGGCCAGCTCCACATCAACCGTAAATCGGTCCGGTCTGTATTTTTCCAATTTGAGCTGACTGGAGACCAGGTCCACAATCTGGGACTCACTGACGATGCCTTCGCGTACCAGAAACTGACCCAGTTTCAGATTGCTCTTTTTTTGATAAGGCAGAGCTTTTTCGAGCTGCTCTCGAGTCAGCAAACCGCCTTCAACAAGGATCTCACCTAATTTTTTTCGTGCTTTCAATTTTTATCTCGCTTTTGGTTTGGTATTTTTCGCAATATGCTAACTTAACAAAGTTATACGCAATTTCCTTAATAGAACGGCGGTGTATACTTGCCGCTACTCTTGAGTTTGGATTTGTACGCCTCTTTGCGGACTGCAAATGGGTCCGCAAAATAAACCTTGTTTTCATCCCACAGAGATGAAACCTGGCTCTCCGGTGAAAGGCCCGTCGGCATATCCCTTAAGTGTTGCTCTGCCGATTCTTCATCATAAAAATACTCTTTTAGAACAACCGCAAACCGGATGCCTGATTGGCTGGTCCAGTAAGGGATCAGTCGTGCCGGCGGGGCATGGTCCGGATAAGCCCGAATAAAGTTATAGGCCGCTTCAAGGGTGTCCGTTTCTTCAATAAGAATCCACCAGACTTTCTCTTTTTTAGGTTGCACCGTCGCCGGAATGGCAGGTAGATAGATGGGTTGCCCGATTTCTACCTGGTCCGGGTCGTCAATATCGGGGTTTGCCAGGATCAAGGAGGCGGAAATATTTTGAGTTGTAACGGCCATAGACTCTCTGGATGACGCGCGATAATGTCTCGTTGTGTTTTAATGTAATGATACCCAGCATCTGGGCATACGGCTCCTGAGACTGCGGTGCATTTTGCAAATCCTGTTTTAAGTCTCTGGATGCCTCCGGAATTTCCGCAATCGATGCGACTTGTGTTTTCGTTTCCGCGGGCAGCTCATCTGAAACCGTTGTCGGAAGATCCGTCGCGCTTATTTCAGTTTCAACCGCAACGGGGGCTTCAGCGTGTTGGGCTGTGTCCATTGCGGCCTGAGTGTCAATTGGGTCGCCGGCCTCAGCGCTCGAATCGGGTGGGTCTGCTGCGCCCTGGTTTTCTGCTTGCTGTAATGCGCGCAGATTTGCGGTGATCTTCTCCGGCAACAGCGCTTTGAGTTGATCCGGCATCTGAAACGCCAGAAGTATGGTCGCTGCAAATACCGCTATTCCGGCCGTGGCAACTGCACCCTTCCACCGAATCGGTTCCCTGGGGAAAATGCGCCTGATGCATGAACGCACCAGGCGATAGCCGACTTTCGTCCGATTCTGGACGATCATGGCCAGAACGCAATGATGGCAAAGATTGATGATTTTACGGGGATAACCACCGGTTTTGCGGTAAATGGTCAGCAGGGCCGGGTAACTGAAAATATCGATTTTCTTATTCGTATCCTTTGATTTTTCCAGCCGATATTTGATCATCAAGCGCGTATCGCGGAAGCTTAATGGCTGTAAATGATGGTAAAGATTGATTCGATCTGCAAAATTGGCATATTTTTTAATCGTATTTTCGAATTCTTTTTGGGCAAAGATAATAATTTGCAATAATTTGAATTCATTGGTTTCGTAGTTTAAAAATTCGCGTAAAATCTCAAGGCAAAAAACCGGAATTTTCTGACCTTCGTCAATGATCAGCACCGTCGTTTTATTTTTTTCGACACCGAGTTTGAAAAGGTGCTGTTTGATTTGTTCTTTGATTTGCCACTCGTTGCTGCCGAGCTTTGTTTTGGGGCCCATAATCATTTTGCCCACGGTGGTTAATAATTCGTGGGCGTTAAGAAAATAAGGATCTAAAATCAAATGGGTGTTGATCTCATCCCGTTTGGCAAAGCGGCGAATCAGCTGACGGCAGAGCGTGGTCTTACCGGTGCCCACATCACCGATGATGACATTCAAGCCCCGGCGCAAAAGCAGCGAAAGCTCCAGTTTTTGCAGACACTCTAAATGTTCCCGGGAATGAAAGAAAAACTCAGGATCGGGTGAATTCGAAAACGGTTCCTGTTTTAAATTTAAAATAGTGAAATAATCCATTTCAAGCTACTCATTTGGTATCGGCGCTGCTGCGGCGATTACCATTTCAGATACATTTTTGTAAAAGGTGAAAGAAATACCTTCAGGGGTTCACAGGTTAGATAACAGAAGACAGATGTCAGAGGACAGATGAAATCAAGTGTCAGACCCTTCTTCGCTCTGGCGAGCTACGCCGCGGCAAGCAGAAATTTTTGCTCAGTCCTCAGTCCTCAGCACTCATCACTTGACTTTTGACACTGGCCCAGAACTGGATATCAGAATGGCTAAGCTTTTTTGCCCGTAGCTTAAATTACGGTGTGCCCCAGATTGAACCCAGAGTGCCAGGGCGGGCTTTTAGGCATTTTATATGGTTTTGCTCTCACCTCAATTTGCTTTGCGTTCCATTGCGATAATCCCCAACATAATCAGATGTGTGGAGCTTATCAGTTTGACGGCGGCTGCAGAATATGCGGTGTAATAAAAATCAGCAGGTCCTCGAGTTGATCAGAGCTGCTTTTTCTCTTAAACAAATAACCCAGCCCGGGAATATCCTCAAGATAGGGCACACCGGTATCTGAACGGGCGGTGGTTTCCTTGTTCAGGCCGCCGATGACGATTGTCTGTCCATCCATCTGAATAACGTTGGTTTCGGCGTTTTTGGTAATAATTGTTGGGTTGCCCAGGACGGTTTGCGAAAAATCAGCTTCATCTTTATGCACATTGATGTACATTTTCAGGGTTTTATTGTCGATCACATGCGGGGTTACGGTTAACCTGAGAGTCGCTTTTTTAAATTCGACGTTGACTTCCCCGTCTTCTACGGTCTGAAAGGGAATTTCCTGACCGCTTTCAATAAATGCCGTCTGATTGTCCAGAGTGGTAATGGACGGGCTTGATAAAATATTGAGTTTGCCCTTGTCCTGGAGCGCCGAAAGCTGTGCGGTCAGCAGGAGGTCTCCTACATTCTGGTAAACAAGCCCCAGCGAAAAGGGCGCAAAGCCGCTCAGCGGGTTGGCCGGTAAATCAACCACGGTTCCGGATGTGGGGTCGACGGCGGTACCGACCGTTCCCCCCAGAGCCTGGTTATCTCTGCCGGTACCAAAGCCTACACCTGAGCCTTTAGCCGTGCGGACCAGGCCTCCCCACTGGATGCCCAGTTCGCGGGCCACGTCCTTATTGGCTTCAACGATATAGGCTTCGATCAGCACCTGGGGAGTGGGTTTATCCAGTTGCTCGATGACGGAGACAATACTTGTCATGTCGTTTCGGATTGCCTGGATGATCAACGAATTGGTGTGGTCATCGACCAGAATGGATCCTATGGGTTTACCGTCCTTGTCGACGGTGAGAAATTTTTCCAGGTTATCTTTCAGCTTGTCGGCGGATGAAAACTTAATCGGCACGATCCGGGTCAGGGGCGGCTCGATTAATTTGAGTTCCCGCTTGCGGGCCTGGCGCTTGATGTCTTCCTCCATGTCATCGGCCGTCATAATACGGATAATCTCACCCTCCCAGGCATAACTGAGGCCATGGGTGCGCAGGATGCCGATAAACACCTGGTTCCAGGGGGCCTTGGCAATGTTTATATTAATCTTGCCGGCAACCTGTTGGCTGACAATGATATTTTGATCCGCCGCCCGGGCCAATGCACGCAGTACCACCGACACCTCGATATTGGTCATCTTGAGGCTGATTGTGCGAGTCGGCAGCGGCTTTTGTTTTTCCTCTTCGATTTTTGCAGCTTTAGGCGGTGCTTTTGGCTTGATGACCTTCGGCTGTTCGTCCAGGGGTTTCGGCGTTGCCGGAGAGATTCCCTTGGATGTTTCGGCTTTGGTTTTCCATTTATCGAAAAATGGATCCTGCTTCTCTTTTTTGGGGGTAGCGCAGCTACCTACCAGCAAAACGGAGATAACAACCGCGATGATGTTGCGCATTACTTTGTTTGAAAGGTCAGGTTTATCCATAGATTTTCACCCTGTTTGTTATTCTTCCAGCGGGAAAATGAACTTTTTTTTGCTGCGGCCTGTTGAAACAATTACAACCCGCCTCGGCGTAATACTGCGTACGATATAGTCACCCTGCTCGAGCCGGTCGCCGGGGGCATACTCTAGGCCATTTATAATGGCGAACTTTTTATCTCCCATTTGCATGAAGCCGGTGTAGGCAATGTTAAGATCCGGGGTGGGTACTCTTGTTACCCGCGTGGCTTTCTGTATTTCACTTTCAGGCCTGTCCTTTAATTCCGCACTGATCAGCGGGTCTTGCTTCCATTCGGCTTCCGCTAGCTGAATGATATATTCATCATTTTTGGAAAGCCCGGCCCTGGACGCCTCAGCAACTTTAGTGATAAATGCGTTTAAATTTTCCAGCTGCTTTGTGGCGCTAATGGTGGCTGTTTCTCGAGGTTTGGCTTTATCTTCAAAGAAGACGGCGTAAACGCCATACGTAACCGACAAAAGCATCAGGCCTACAATTATTTTTTCGCGTGTTGTCATAATTAAGGTGTCAGGCTTCGGGCCTTCGCCACGCCGTAGCGGCTACGGCCGCGCAGGCGGGTGTCAGGTTCCTCTTTCTGCAATCTACAATCCGAGTTTAGGATTACATTCTCAAAACGATATGCAGCTTTCAATCCGCAATCCGCAATCTAAAATCCCAAATTTAAATCACTCCTGTGCCAGCCAGATCTTTAGGCGAAATTCTTTCGAAATTTTCGTCGACCTTATATTAATTTCTTCGATATGCTCCAGAGATGGAATCGAGCCTATGTCGATCAAAAATTTTCGAATGTTGAAAAAGTCGCCGCTAAGGCGAAGCCGCATCAACAGGTATCCGGATTCCTGTATCAGCGAGCGCACGTCGGTTGTGATCTCTTCAAGCTTTAAATTATGCCGCCCGGCAATATCCTGAAATACCGTGGAAATCGCATTCATATCCCCATGGGTCAATTTGGCTTTTTCAGGTGAGGGCAGCTCCGAAGGGCCCTCCTTATTTGCCCGCTTCAACAGACTGTGAAACACCGGTGTCAGGATTCGCTGCTCTTCAATGCGGGCATTTAGCCTATCGATGTCCTGATCCAGCTCGGCGCTGGTTTCCTGGGACGGAAGAATAATCAACAAAAAGAAAGCCAAAATTCCCACTGCGCATACCACAAAAATGATGAGACTTTGAGCCAGTGGATTTGATGATATCTTTTCTGACATTTTTACCGTTTCTACACGAGATTTAATTTAGCCGTAAACAGCAATACTTCGTTATTTCCGGAAAACTCAAAGGATTTTTTGTTAATTGTCGGTCGATCAAACAAAGGTGAATTCTTCAGTTCCATCAGATAGCCCGCCAGAGCCGATTCCAGCGACAGGCGGTCGCCCTGGACGATTCCCTCGAGAATCAAAACCTTAGGCGGTGGTTCTGTTTTTTGCTTCTTTTTTTTCGCGCCCTTTGGCGGTTTTTTATCCGGCAATGGCCCCAGCTGGGTTGAAATGCTCAGCAATCGGACATTTGAGGGCGTAAGTTTGACGACCTCACCGATAATCGCAAGGTTCAAATATTTTTTACCGATCGCTTTGTCGGCCCTGTTTTTATTTCGAATTTCTTCGACCAGTTTCAGGATTAAATTATTATCAATCCGCAGATTGTACCCTTCGAGGTGCTGCTGCAATCGCACTTTTTGGGCGTCCTTATCCCGAATTAACCGCTCCTGCCAAAACGATATCCCCACGCAAACTGCCATGAGCAGTGCAAAGGCTGCAAACAGGCTGCGGTTGATGCGTTGATTGCGAACCGCCTTGTGCTTGTCTTTATAGGTAAATAAAAAGTTGGGAGTTCGAGAATTATCCGCAAGGGCCATGCCCATAGCCGGTGCAAAGGCGCTCCGTTCCGAAATTGAATCCGGAACCGGCACATGCGGCAGAAAGTTGCCGCTTTCAGAAAAAGGATTCAGCACCTCGGTGGGCATCCCCAATTCTTCAGCAATATAGTTAAGGATTCGCTTATGGGGACTGACACCGCTGGAAATGTATATCTTGCTGACTCGGGCATTTTCGTAGTTCAGGGCATAATGGCGGATAGTCCTTTCCACCTGCCTTACCAGCCGCTCTAAAGCCGGCTGGATCATGCCAAATATTTTACCTTCGTTGATGCTCAGCTTTTTTCCCGCTGCATCCTGGGGGGTCGATCCGTGAATGTAGCCGAAGAAATACTTCTGAGCGAGTTCCAGGTCGAGTCTCTTCTTTTGCTTTACTGCCCGTATCCTGCCCACTTCTTCATTGGGAGCTTTAACCAGTGAGAGCCCTTTACTGCTGCTTTCGATTTCCTTGCGCAGGGCTTCCATCATGGTTTGCACACCGGCCTTGATGCCCCGCGACAGTATCAGGTTGCCGCCCGAAAAAATGTCGATCCGTGACCAGTCACGTCCGATATAAAGACTGGATACATGCTGGTCGATTGCTGTTTCTACCCGATGGGCGCGCAACAGGGTTTGAAAAGCAAACGGAACAATAGAAATGCCTGTTAAGGGGAAACCGGCCTTTGCAAACATATCTTTTAAGGTTAAGACCTCATCAACGGGCACGGTATAGGCGAGCACATCGGTTTTAACAGATTGCTCATCCTGCACCTCTCCCAGTATCTCAAAATCAAAAAGCTTTTCTTTTTCATTAAATGCAGCCTCTCTCTGGTAACTCCAGTAGATGGCATTTGGAATTTGCCGGGGAGGGACTTTCGGAATTCGAAGATGGCGGGTTTCCACCCGGGCCGATGAGATGGTACACCAGATGTCAATTGCTCTTGACAATCCGCAGAACTCCGCCAGGGTAGGTTTTAAGAACTTGTAAAATTGTGGATTTTCTCGCGGGATTTCCGGATCAAAAGGAACTAGGGTATATTCGAGCATTTCATAATATTGATCCGAAACCCGTTTAATTTTTACCAGTTTCAGATCATCATAACCGATATCCACACCAACGGTTACATTTTTTTTGAATGAGATCGGATTGCGGAATAGTGATTTCAGACGGCCGGCTGGTCGTTGGGACGACTTGCCGGAATCTGCAAATTCTTCTTCATTTTCAGTACGGATTAGATCGAGAAGTCGCTCCGTTGAAGAAATCTCATCATGTTTGGCCAAAACCGCTCTCCTCTAAAAAGAGTTCGCACAAGGTACCTTAGTGCCTGATGAATACGCAAATATCTCTCATCCGCGCGGGATGTGGAGGTTTTTAAATTAAAAGCTATCAGGGAGTTTAGCGGATCGCATTTCCCTGGAGAGTTTATATCCGCATGCTTAAAACCCTCTGCAATCATGCTGTGCAAGTAAAACGGCACGCTTAGTCCGGGTATTAGATATGGCGGGGGAAGTAATCTATACGGTCCAGTCCGATAGGGTACCTGCATCAACGCAAGCCCAGCGCGATTACCCGGCGGATTCGTCGTGCCTTAAAAATTATCACTTAAATTAATCGCCTTCAAATTTTGATGAACGATTAGTAACTACACTAATTAATTCATAAAATTAATTTTTTGTCAAGAAATAACGCTGAATGAAAATCAACTGTTTTTGGCGATCTGCTGCACTCTAAACTTTAGGGTTTCTGCCTTTCGGTCCGTGTAGAATTCGGGTTTTTCCGTGAAAACAGAATTTTTTAAATTACAATAGAAAAATAAATGAATTCAAATTGTTACCCGTTTAACACAGAGGTTTTAATTCATAAATAAGTAGCCCCCCTTTTTTGACTCCGCCTTAGGACAGAATACGAAACCTTATCTGCCGATACCATCCAATCACCTGAACCAGGTCTTACATGTTGCTATATGACTCAATCAAGTGATTATTACAATTTATGTAGATTCAAAATTTCAAGAGTTGAAATTAATCAGCAGGGATTTTATAGCGCGGGGTCATTCGGCGGTCCTTACCGATACGCCGATCATTTCCCTTTCGCCTTTCAGGTACGTGCAGTGTGTAAGAATACTTCCGGCGATCCCCCCCGGAGCGTCTCCCCCCGTTGTCGGTTGATGTGGCGTTCTGTTTTTTTTCGTTCATAGCGCTTCTCACTCGAGATTCCATTTTAATAAATTAGCCACAGAATGGATATGCTCTTTTTTTTAACCGCAGACAATCGCAGACAAACGCGGATTTGCATTTTTTTATTTTGCCACAGACCCACACAGACCCACACAAACCTTTTCCTCTGCCGACAATGGCAGAGAAAAAACTGTCAATCGCTCCGCGATAAATTCTTTGCATGTGGTAATTTGTTGCCATTTAAAAAATTTCCCAGCCTTCTCTATCGTTTATGGCTCGTCTCGATTTAAAACAACCAGTTCAACCAATGAAACAAATAAAACTAATCTAACACGTACTTTTACCCTGAACCTGGTGCCTGACACCCGACACCTGAAACCCTTTTTAAAAACTTGTCTGTGTATGTCTGTGTGTGTCCGTGGCTAATTATTTTTTAACCTGGTCTGTGTATGTCTGTGGCTATTTCGAAATCAGGTCTTTAACCGATGGATTCAAGCAATTTTTATTCCATAAGTGCCGATTTTGACGGGGGATAATTTGCCGGCAGGCAGCATAGTTTATATTGGCTGTAAGTTCATAAGGATAGGATATCATTTCCGTTGCGCTGATTGACATGGATGTGAACAGGCAGGCATCTAATCCGTGAAAATGGGTAGTGGTTTACCCAAAGATGTGAAAAAAAATACCTCCAGAGGTTCTAATTACAGAAGACAGAAGTCGGAGGACAGATGACAGATATAGGGATTTGATTCAGACTCTGCCTTCTGTCCGCAGTCTTGCGGCCCCAAATAGAAAAGGTCGGCACAGTGTCCGACCCTACTTTCTTCTGAATTCTTTTTCTTGTGGGAGTGGCTTCCAGCCACGAAAAAAAAGGTTCAAAACTCTAATCGCGGCTGAAAGCCGCTCCCACCTTAAATTTTTAGTTTATTGTCTTATATTCCTGTCCTTACTGCTCCGTATTGTGTCTTCTGCAATCTGACCTCTGACTTCTGTTTTCTGTCCGCTGAAACCTGACACCGCAATCATCAATCGGTAGCATCCGGTGGTTGCTCGATGCCGAGGTCTTTAATCTTGTAAAGGAGGGTTTTATAACTGATATTTAAAATTTTGGAAGCCTTGCTCCGGTTCCAGCCCGTCTTTTCGAGAACATAGGAGATAACTTCTCTCTCAACACGGTCCAGTGCTTTTTTCCTGACCTTTTTTAAGGACAACGATGATAAATTGGGCGCTTTGTCTCCGTCGAGCCCCCAGAGATCGACGGGTATCGATGGCTTGGCCCCGGCCGTCTGAAATTCAGGACCGCGCTGGTTGCGGGCGTTCGTATTCAGAAGGTCGTCGATCGTTTCTTCACCCTCACCCAAAATCATGATGCGCTTCAGCATATTCTGAAGTTCTCTAACATTGCCGGGCCAATGATAGGCGGACATTTTAGTTATGGTCCTCTGGCCCGGGAGCTGGAGTTTTTTATTACCAAACATTTTGGTGTATTCTTTGATGTAATGTTCGATCAGATGCGGGATGTCTTCGGGTCTGTTACGGAGCGGCTCGATATATATTTTGATCGTGCTGAGTCGGTAATACAGATCTTCCCTGAATTCTCCGTTTTGCATGTCCTGCTCGAGTTCGTGGTTGGTAGCGGCTATGACCCAGGTGTCTGTTGTTATCGATTTTTCAGATCCCAGCGGCGTGAAGTCGCCGCCCTGGAGCACGTGCAAAAGCTTGGATTGCAGCGGCACAGACATGTCTCCGATTTCATCTAAAAATAGAACCCCGCTGTGGGCCTGCTCGAATTTGCCTCGTTTTCGGCGTTCCGCTCCGGTAAAAGCGCCCTGTTCGTAGCCGAACATCTCACTTTCAAGCAAGGTGTCCGGTAATGCGGCGCAGTTTACTTTCACAAACGGCTTGCCGACGCGATCCGACTTCTGATACAGGCACTGAACGATAAGCTCCTTACCAACGCCTGTTTCCCCGTAGATGATGGTGTTCAGGCCCGTATCGGCAATCTGGTCGATCAGGGCCCTAATTCTTTGAATATTTCGACTTACGCCGATTAACAGTTGTTCCATATGCTTCTAAGTCTTAAATAGGTTTTCCCGTTTGTCTGCCGATTCTTTTGCTGTTAGCGGGCGAAGCGGCTCAACCGGACAGCTTGATTTTAATCAGTTTTTTTTGAAAGCGGTAAAATCCGGGACTGATCATCAAAACCCACGGCCATGCCTTCGTTATCGGTTCGCAGTACCTTTCCGGAAGCTTTGATCCAGGCTTTCTGGGCGTTCTGCTTTTTTTGACCCTCCAGCGTAAGAATCATATCCACGCAAACTTTGGATCCAACCGGCAGGGGGGCTGTCGGTTTTCAGAAATGCGCCACACATTGATATATCTCTCGTGACCAGGCTTTCCGATTCGTTCTGTGAGACGCTGCCGGGTAACGAAACAAAGGCTTCCAGTTGAAGATCAAATCTTTCCATCTTTCTTTTTTCAATCACTGTGACATCCCTTTACGTCTTCAGGAAAAACCGTCGGAAGGTGATCCATCGATTTAGCAATTAAACCGCCCCACACGATTTATTTGTTGAGAAAAGGCTGTGAATTAAATCCTAACCCGGACAAGCTATAATTGACTATTGAGAATTGAAAATTGAATATTTGTTGATGTCGCTTCGCTCCGTCACTTTTAGGGTAGATTTTTTTATAATTGATCCGCCGGAGGCGGACCTTAAATATTCAATATTCAATCGAAAATATTCAATTATTTGAAGATAGTGAAAATATCCCAATATAATTGTTTTGCCATAAAAAGCGCAAAAATAACTTTTAAGAGACTAATAGCCTTAAAATTATTTTTTTACAACCAAATATTGCTTACAAAATTTGACAAGAAAAATCAATCAGGCAAAGGTATTATTTTTGTATTAGAAAATTGCTCGGGCGGGTATTAGAAAAGTATTAAATATGTTGCACAGCGGGCTTAGAATACGCTTTAAAAGGCCCTAAATACACAATATCTCATAAAATACCCGTACTGGCAAGTGAACTAAAGTTAAAAGTGATCTAAAGTGACTAAAGTTAAGGAATTCTGCCCGTCGAGAGCCTCTGGGTCGAACGACTGGGTCGAACGATCGTTTTAATAAAAAGATGGAGCAAAGCGACACCTAAACTTTAGGCACTTCAAACTTTAGTGCACTTTAGGCACTTTTATAAGTGTTTGGCTGCCCACAGGGCGGCCTGGAGGCGGTTGGGAACTTTAATTTTGTTATATACGTTGTAAAGGTGAGTTTTGACCGTATTGCGGCTGATACTCAGCTTTTCAGCGATCTGGTTGTTGCTGATTCCGGAAGCAATCAAAATGAGGATTTCTTTCTCCCTGGACGTCAGCAGGCCTTTGGCTTCCAGTGCAAATTCGCTTTCGGTATTGGTGTCAAGCAGGCATTTCATCAGGTCTTTGCGGGAGTACCACAGTTCACCATTTAATATAGCCGGCACGCCCTTTGCGAAGTTTGGCAGGGGGTCACTGTTGTAAAAGACTCCTCGAATACCTTTTTTAACCAGATCGTTTCCAAAAGGCTGACCGGTGGCCATATTAAAAAGCGCGATGTAATAGCCTTTGTTGCCGGAGTCGAAAAAAGATCGAATTGTGGACCTTAAGCTTGTTAAATCATTGCCTATACAATCCATGAGAATCAGAGCGGTCTTTTCCCCTGGTGGGCCTGAAAATGAGTCAGCGTCCAAATTTTTACTGCAGACACATATCAGTCCGGTGTTTTCCTGCAGGTACCACGCCATCAGTTCGTTTTGAAATTTAAGCGGACCAACGATATGAACTTGCGGCTCCAATGATTTTTCGCCGGTGCGCGATGTGCTCGTCGAATTTACCAATCGTCGACCTGTTTTGAAGTTGATATTCGAATTTAGAGAAAAATGGGGTAGAATTAATTTTAAGTATATTAAATTATTATAAATAATTGATATCAGATATGGTCCTCGTTGTCAATATGAATCACCTAAATATTTTCATAAGTATATGAAAATATTTAATAATTTAACGAATTAAAAATATGCCTTAAAATCGCGATTTTCATTTATTTTAGACCCCGGTTAAATGGACTTCGTATTTAACTGGGCAAGCAGGATCTACCCGCCTTCGCTCGATTAGCTTAGGCGCGGCAGGCAGGATTTTTTGTTATTTTGCTCAGTCCTCAGCACTCAGTCGTCATTGCTTATCTCTCTACCTTATATCTTGAAAATATCCCTGTTCCCTGTTAAATAATTCTAGTTGACCTCAGGCTTCAAAGTTCAGAGATCAGAGGTCAGAGTTCAGATGACAGATGATAAAAACTGGAGGATGAAGCACCCTTTCTAACTTCTGTTTTCTGTCCTCCGTCATCTGTTTTCTGACGCCTGACACCTGATGCCGTGTACTATGCGGTTTGGGCTTTTCTATAGAAACGAAAATCCTGCCTAATAAAAGGGCAGCAAGAGGGGGACTTGCTAGATGACCGCAAAAGAAATCAAGCAAAAGATCCGGGTCCACCTGTGGGATCGGATGGTGTTAATTGGATTCGGGCTGGCCTTGTTTTATTCGGTTTTTGATTCATTCCTGTATATTTTCAATGATGTCGACTTTTTCCAACGCCTGTTAGGTCCGGACCTCAGTGAAGTTTGGAGCCGTTTAACTATCTTGTGTCTTTTCATCATTTTTGGTTCTCATGCGCAGTATACAATCAATCAGCGTAAAATAGCCGAGGAAGCACTGCGGGATAGCGAAGAACGGTTTCGGCGGATTGTGGAAACCACCCCGGACGGCTACTATGAGGTGGATATAAACGGCAACTACACTTACTTCAATGACTCGATGTGTGATCTTTTAGGATACTCCAGAATAGAAATGACCGGCATGAATCACAGGGCCTATCTGGACGATGCCAATTCGCAGAAGCTGCTAAACGCGATCAATCAAGTTTACCGCACCAGGGAATCCGTCAAAGCATTGGAGTGGACGTATACCAGACGGGATGGATCTGAGCGTTATGCCGAATCATCCATTACACTGATAACGGATTCCAAGGGGCAGCCAATCGGCTTCGGCGGCTTCCTCAGAGATTCCACGGCGCGCAGGCAGGCCGAGGCGCTGCGTCAGGCCAAGATGGCGGCCGAAACGGCGAATCGTGAAAAGAGCCGTTTTTTAGCGAACATGAGTCACGAAATTCGTACACCGCTCAATTCAATTATCGGGTTCATCGAATTGATGCTGGAAACCGACCTGAGTCCGGATCAACGTGAAGATCTCGATGTTGTCATTTCCTCGGCTTACGCCCTGCTGTCTCTTATTAACAATCTGCTTGATTTTTCCAAAATCGAAGCCGGTAAATTTGAATTGGAACATGCGCCTTTTGGCCTTAGAGACTTTATGAAAGATACCTTAAGAATGATGGCCATGCGCACTCAGGCAAAAGGCCTTGAACTTTCATATCGCGTGGAACCGGGAACCCCCGATCGGCTGGTGGGGGATCCGGGCCGCCTGCGGCAAGTACTGCTGAATCTGATCGAAAATGCGGTTAAATTCACGGATGAAGGTGAAGTCGTTGCTTACGTCGCATCAGATAATCTGACCGATTCGGAAGCAACTTTGCGGTTTTCAGTTGAGGACACCGGCATCGGAATTCCCAAGGATAAGCAAGAAAGCATTTTCAGTGCCTTCAAGCAGGTGGACCCCAAGATCACCCATCGTTACGGAGGGACCGGACTGGGATTGGCAGTCTCCTCTCAACTGGTAAAACTTATGGGCGGCAAGTTCACTGTTTCCAGCAAAACAGGTCAGGGAAGCCGTTTTGAGTTTGCCGCCGATTTTAAACGGCTGCCGGAAAAGCGTCCCGTCAGGCAGCAGGCCGATGTTGATTTCCGGGGTATGACAACGCTTGTGGTAGACGACAATGCCAACATCCGCCGAATTACTAAAGAGATGCTGGAAGAATGGCAAATGGAGGTTAAATTCGCGGCCAATGTGGAGGAAGCCCGCCAGGTTTTATCCGCTGTTGGAACTTCAGATAAGCCGGTTGACCTGGTTTTAATTGATTCGGACATGCCCGGCTCTGATGGCTTCACTCTTGCGCATTGGATAAAAGATCAAAAACTAAAGAAACTTCGAATAATTATGATGCTGACTTTCCCGCACCTGAAGCGCAAAACCGAATTTCAGCAGCTGGGTATTAAAGCCAGCGTTATCAAACCTTTCGATCCTTCGGAAGTGCTCAACGCTGTAGAGGTTGCCCTGGGTAAAAAGACCCCGGACGCAGAACCGCCCAAAAAAGTTATCGAGGCAAAACCAAAAACCATCACACGGCCGTTAAAAATTCTTGTGGCCGAAGATACCCCTTTCAACCAGACCTTTATATTACGGCTGTTTGAGAAAAACGGCCTTCATCCGACTCTGGTTGAAAACGGCCAACAGGCGGTGGATAGGTTTGACCCGGATGCATTTGATATCATATTAATGGATGTTCAAATGCCCGAAATGGACGGTTTCGAGGCCACCCGGGAAATTCGAAAATTAGAAAAGCAAAGCGGCGGGCATATCCCGATTATTGCCATGACGGCTTACGCTACAGAGGGAGATCGCGAGCGCTGTCTGGCGGCAGGAATGGATGACTATGTCTCCAAACCCATCTCGGCCGCCAAACTCTTCAAAGCCATTGAAGTCCTCATGGCCCCTGAAGAATCCGCGCAATCCACTGATGGACAGAAAGGCGTCTCACTGAACAAAGACGGTTTGATAAAATCGTTTGAAAATGACCACAGCCTCCTTAAGGAGCTTGTCGAAATTTTCATTAACGACTATCCGCAAATGCTAACCACCCTGCGCAAGTCGTTGGAGGCTACCGACGCCAAAACTTTTAGCCGCACCGCACACTCCCTGAAGGGCATGTTGCGAAATTTTCAGGCCGAAGCAGCGGCCGAAACGGCATTTGATCTGGAGAAAAAAGGACAGCAGGGACAATTGGATGGCATCGATCAGATCATTGAAAGCCTGGCCGGTCAGCTTGAAGAAGTGGCCCAAAAGCTGAAAGACCTCGTTAAAGAAGTATCAGACAGTTAGGTGTCCCTCCTTCGCCTTCAGGGCTTCCGACTTCGTTAAAACTTCCGTCTTCGCTAAAGCTTCGCCGGACATGTCGACGGGACAGGACGGCGGGCAAGCAGGTGTCAGTAAACAGATGACAGTGGACAGAAAACAGAAGTCAGATAGGGTGCTTCATCTTTCAGTTTTTACCATCTGTCTTCTGTCGTCTGATCTCTGTCCTCTGATTCCTGAACCCTGAACGGTGACTATATCTGTCAAGTACTGTAAAAATAAGAATTTTTCACTTGAATATATGTATTTCCTTTGATATCAAGGGATTAACATCTGATATCAGGCATTAGGCTTCAGGCATCGGGCACCAGGCATAAAAGACCAGGCATCAGGCACCAGGCATCAGGCAAAGATGAAGTTGATATCAATGATTTTACCTGACGCCCGACGCCTGGCGCCTAATGCCTGACGCCGAAAACGGTTATGTAATGGATTTGAACACATGAGCAAAAAGATTCTCATAGTTGACGATGATCGGGTATTGTTAAAATTCGCCAGCGATTTGCTGGAAAAGGAAGGCCATGAGGTCGCGACGGCTCAGGACGGGTTTGCGGCCCTGAATCTGCTCACCTCTTTCTATCCGGATATCATGTTTTTTGATCTCATCATGCCGAAAATCGACGGGGATAAACTGTGCCATATTGTCCGCAAAATGTCCCATTTAAAAGACTGTTATCTGGTGATTCTTTCGGCAGCGGTGGCCGAACTTGATTTCGATCACACCGAGATCGGAGCGGATGCTTACATTGCAAAAGGGCCCTTTGGTGTGATGGCCAAGCATGTCCTGGCTGCCATTGAAGCATCTGAGGTTCCCCGAAAGGACGACGAGCCCAAACCGATCAGGGGTCTTGAAAACATTTATGCCCGGCAACTCACCAAAGAGCTGCTCTCCCGCAACCGCCATCTGGAAACCATTTTAGAGAGCATGTCCGAGGGCATTCTGGAAGTTTTTTCCGGAAAAGTCGTATATGCAAATTGGGCTGCTGGTTCCATGTTCGGGCTGGAAAAAGGCCATCTGCTGGCATCCTATCCCCCGGATTTATTCGAAGGCGAAACACGGGAGAAGTTGGCAACGATCTTAAAGTCCGGCACCCATAAGCCCACTGAAATCGGCACCAATAATCCGGTTGATCTTGCCGGTCGGCTGGTTACCATCACGTGCATTCCGGTAAAAGAAGAGCCGTTGACCACCATCCTTTTGATTACCGATGTGACCGCACGCAAGCAGCTGGAAATGCGGCTGCAGCATGTTCAGAAAATGGAGGCCATCGGCACCATTGCCGCCGGTGTGGCGCATAATTTTCGCAACACTCTCACCGAAGTACTGGTCAACACCCAGGTGATCCAGATGAACCATAAAGATAAAGCCGATATTAGCGAGATCACCGAACGCATCAGCCAATCGGTAAAACGCGGAGCCGCGCTTGTCGACGGCCTGTTGCAGTTTTCCCGTAAACAAATGGCAAAGGAATTTCACAAACTGGACCTGGTCGCCTTAATCAAGGATACCTACCGGTTGATTAAAAAATCATTTAAAAAGAAAATTGACATTCAAATTGATGTGCCGGATACACTGCCGATTTTGGGTGACTCGGCCGGATTGAGCCAGGCCTTGATGAACCTGTGTACCAACGCGCGCGATGCCATGCCCGCCGGCGGGCAGCTGCGCATCGAGGCTAAGAAAATCGGCAATCACGCCGAGCTCATTGTATCGGACAACGGACAGGGAATGAACCGTAAAACCATAGAAAAATGCTTCGATCCTTTTTTTACGACCAAACCCATCGGCAAAGGGACCGGATTGGGGCTTTCAACAACCTATGGAATTGTTAAAAGCCATGAAGGCTTGATTCATCTCGAGTCAAAACTCAAAAAGGGCACGGTCATAACAATAACCTTTCCTCTGGCGCAAAACACCGATGAAATTGAGGCCCAACCCGAACCCGCCGCTGAGATTTCATATGGAAACGGAGAAATCGTTCTGGTGGTTGATGACGAGGAAGAAATTCTGAAAGCAATGCAGAATCTGCTGGACGGCCTGGGGTATCAGTCGGCTGTTGCCAGAAGCGGAGAAGAAGCTTTAGAAATATATGCGGCCAGGAAACCCGCAGTTGTGCTGATGGATATAAACATGCCGGAAATGGATGGGGTTAACTGTGCCGAAAAAATATTTGACCTGAATCCGGATGCCAAAATTGCTTTTATATCCGGCTACGAAATTACCGGGTCGGATGAGTTTGGTGACCGCATCAAAGATTCCATTCAAACCTTTCTAACCAAACCCGTCGAGCTCGCCGACCTCAGCACCGCTCTTACTCATATGCTCCAAGGCTGATAGGCTGGGAAGCCAGGAAACTAGAAGGCTTGAAGCTGGAAAGCTGGAAGGCTTGGAGGCTGAGAAGAATACATTCCTTCAAGCTTCCTATCCTTCTGACTATAAGCTATGCGCTATCAGCTATGAGCTACAAGCTAAAATCTATGAGCTATTTTAATCTTTTCTGGTGAAAATAAAAAATGAAAATACATCTTATCGCAGCTGCACGGCCGAACTTTATGAAAATTGCGCCTCTGTATCATGCCTTAAAAAAAGCAAAATGGGTTGTGCCTGCTGTCGTTCACACCGGGCAGCATTATGACTTGAATATGTCGGATGTGTTTTTTGAGGACCTTGGCTTGCCCAAGCCCGATATTCATTTGGGAGTCGGCAGCGGCACTCATGCAGAGCAGACCGGACAGGTCATGATGGCTTACGAAAAGGTCTTGATTGAAAAAAATCCAGATCTGGTGATTGTTGTCGGTGATGTTAATTCAACCATGGCGGCCACACTGGCGGCGGTTAAACTTGGAGTAAAGGTGGCACATTTAGAGGCCGGCTTGCGCTCTTTTGATCGCACAATGCCCGAGGAAATCAACCGTCTGGTTACCGATGCCCTGGCCGATATTCTTTGGACACCCTCGCCGGATGCCGATGAAAACCTCATCCGGGAAGGGATCTCTAATGAGAAAATTCATTGTGTCGGCAACATTATGATCGACTCTTTGGAGATGCTCAGGGACAAGATCCAGGCACAGGACACGTGTAACGATTTCGATTTAAAGTCGCAGGAGTATGGGCTTGTCACCCTGCACCGCCCGTCAAATGTCGACGATCCCAGGATATTGAAAAATCTGTGCATTACGCTCATTAAAATTTCTAAAAAACTTCCCCTGGTCTTCCCGATACATCCCCGCACCCGTAAAAGTGCCGATGCGATCGGTTTGCTTTCTGAATTGGACAAAGCAAAGCAGCTACTAATTCTCGAACCTCTGAACTATGTGCGTTTCATGAACCTGGTCTTTAACTGTCGCTTTGCCCTTACGGATTCAGGCGGCATTCAGGAAGAAACAACTTACCTGGGCATTCCCTGCCTGACATTGCGGCCCAATACCGAACGCCCGATTACCGTAACGATTGGAACCAACAGATTGTGCAGCCTGGATGATCTTTTAGAGAATGTTGAAAAGGTGGCTGCCGGGAAGGTTCGGAAAAAAAGCGAAATTCCTTTATGGGATGGAATGACTTCAAGTAGAGTGGTTGAATCCATTAAGAGCCTTTGCCTTTAAATTTAAAAATTTTCATGGCATTTTCCATCACCGGGCAACAGTGGTACTGGTTTCTTTAATTTCGAAGCCATTTCAGGAAATACCAAAAAAGAAATAAACTTGCGGAATTTATGTTAAAAAGATATGATAATAGAAATATTGATTATTTTTTGACCCCGGTTAAATGGACTTCGTCCCGGTTGAATAGGCGTTGCCCCGATGAAATTCACTTCGTCCCGGTTGAACAGGCGTTGCATTCAACTGGATAAATATTTCATTGGGCAGGCATTCAACTGGATAAATATTTAACTGGGCAGGCATTCAACTGGATAAATATTTAACTGGGCAAGCAGGATCAACATAGGAAAAGATGAAAATGGCAGAAAAACCTAAGATACTGGTGATTGACGACAGTGCTGAGACAGTGGCCGGACTTCACAGCTTCTTCAACAATAAATATGAAGTCTTGACAGCCGCAAACGGTCTGGATGGATTAAAGCATATTGAAGAGCATGAAACTGCAATTGATCTGGTCATAACCGATCTGGTGATGCCCGACATTAGCGGAGTCGGTGTGATTTCAATTGTTAAAAAGAAATACCCCGCTATACCCGTTATCGCGATCACCGGCTGGGGTGAGCATCCGGAAGCACTGGCAACTGAAGCGGAAGCCGACCTGGTGCTGGAAAAACCGTTCGAACTTGCCGAGCTTGATAAGCATGTGTCGGATATGCTCGCCAAAAAGAAGAAATAATATTCTTTGAGTCTGTTCCCTCCAAATATCCGCCCAATTATACCCAATTATAATAGAAGGCCCAAATGAAGAAACTATCCATTATTAAAAAGGACGAAGAAAATAACGATCATGAATTCTGGAAAACAAAAACTCCGGAAGAAAGACTGAGTGCTGTCGAATTCCTTAGAGAGCAATGCTATATTATACAGGGCTACAATCGGCTGCCTTCGATTATTCGGAAAATCAGCATAAGAGAGTCAAGCGGTGAAAATCCATCCTGATTTCAATGACTTTGTATCTGCATTAAATAAAAACCACGTGCAATACCTGATTGTCGGCTCTTATGCCCTGGCTTTTCATGGTTTTCCGAGGGCAACCGGGGACATTGATTTTTGGATTCGCCCGACATCCTCGAATGTAAAAAATCTTCTCAAAGCCTTACAGGACTTTGGTTTTGGGGAACTCGATATCTCAGAAAGTGACGTTTTGTCCGGTAATATCATCCAGCTGGGCTATCCGCCGGTTCGAATTGATTTAATATTCAGCCTTGCCGGATTAACAGCGGAAGAAGTATGGGAAGGTCGCAAAAAGGGTAGATTCGGTAATCATGACGTCCATTATATTAGTAAGAAAAGCTATATAAAAAATAAGCGTGCCGTCGGCAGGCATAAAGATTTAGCGGATTTAGAGCTATTAGGCGAAAAACCTTGAAATTTTAAACAATACAGAAGTTTAATTCGAAAGAGGCATCGGGCATCAAGCTTTAGGGAAAAATAAGTTCGATTTCAATGATTTTACCTGATGCCTGCTTGCTCAATTAAATAATTCACAGAATTGGAGCGAAGCGGATTTAACCGGGGAGCTATTAGCATTTTTTAGGACACAGATCCGCTCCGATAAACGCAGATTTTATTTACTGCTAAATTTATTTCCCTATCTGTGAATATCTGCGTTCATCCCCTGCCCGCCACCACGCCCGCCATGCGAGCAAGGCGAGGCGGGCGGGTCGCGAGTCCTGATCAATCTAACTCTTCAAAAAAGTTTTCCAGGCGATTCTTCAAAAAGCGTCTTCCAAATCCAGTCTTAAAATATTTCTCTCGTTTTATCGCATCGATTTCATTTAAGCATGCTTCATAATAAATAAGTTTTAATGGACGTCTCTTTATAGTCGAAGGAACTTTTCCCCCTTGGTGTTCTTGAAAACGTCCTTTCAAATCTTTTGTGAAGCCAATGTAAAACTCATTATCCTTTTCACTCAATAGTACGTATGTGTAATACATTTCCTATAAGCCCTTTAGCTCGCCACGTCCGCCATCGGCTGCGCCTCAGGCAATGCCGGGCGGGCTCAGGCGAGGCGGGCGGGTGCGTCCGATTAATATTTTTAGCTTTCCGGCCTTTATCTTTTTGCTATGAGCTATGGGCTATCAGCTATGAGCTGGCACCTTTGGTGCCTTGCTATGAGCTGTGAGCTATCAGCTATTTGGCTTACACATGGAGGCATTATAGAAAAGGCGGTTTAATTCTCGACGCGCGTGATGCCGTCTTTCAGGATGGGAACGTTGAAGTTGATCAGCAGGCCTTCTTTGAGGCCGGTTAACCACAGGTAGGTCAGCAGCTTGGTCTCGTGCCCCGGTTCCAGGTTATTACTCGATTTCAGTTCAACAATAAGTTTATTTGCCACCACAAAATCCAAACGGTAGCCGCCATCGAGCGTGGCATCTTTATATTCGATGGTCAGTTCTTTTTGTCGTTCAAAAGGAATTCCTCTTAATTTCAGTTCGTGACTCAGGCATTCCTGATAAACGGACTCCAGCATTCCAGGCCCGATAATCTGGTGCACCTCGATCGCCGCTTTTATAACATGCTCGCAAAGGTTATCTATGTCCTTAAATTCATTCATTCAGCTGCTTCGAGCCTTATAGCTTCCTTTTATAGGACACAGATTTCCGCAGATAAACTCAGATTTTTTGTTCAAGTATTTAACTTTTAAAATATTCTTTTAGATCTGTGTGCATCTGTGTACCATTTTTTCTTTCCAGTCTCCCAGTTTCGAGCCTTTTACTATGAGCTATCAGCTACGAGCTAATGTGCCCCAAAATAAATCAGGGGTTTGAAATTCTTACTCGAAGAATTTTTCGCCCCCCCCTTGATCTATGACCTAATGTTGCCTCCCAGCCTATGAGTTAAGAGCTATCAGCTATTATTAGCTCGCGTTAGCGGTTATTTCCAAAAAAACTTCTTCTTCCAATCCCGGCAAGACCGATCAAGCCGACCCCCAGCAGCAACATGGTCGCAGACTCAAGTATGGGGTTGGCATCATAGATCGTGGCAGCTATTAAGATTCCAAAAATGATAATTACAGTAGCAAGCTTTTTCATCCTTCCCCCCCTTTGTTAATAATCCAAACTCCAACCTTGGGCTAAAGGCAGATTCATTTTTTATAGAAACAATTAGTAGCAAAAAAGATGCCAAAAAAGCTGAAACAGATTCAAAATTTATTGTTCGAATATCGTGAATAATTTTAATAAGCTGAAAAGATTTGCAAAACAGCTTTTTTCAGATTGAGCTAAGAATGTGGCAATAAAATTCCTTTAATTGTGTCATTAAAGTAATAATTGGCTAATATGGGTAACAAAGGTAATAATTTTAATTTGCCCTGCTATGAGCTAAAACTAATGACAAGGTGGCTGGAATGCTGCTTAAGTTCATAGTTATCATCTTCCTTGGAGCCACAATGATAGGAGATCAGTTGGAAAGCAATTTTA
>PVMK01130901.1_pt1 | contig 40993 bp, 33 predicted proteins | sample 1853481 | NCBI WGS metagenome assembly PVMK01 (sample SAMN08533507, study PRJNA380276) | Marine sediment metagenome, whole genome shotgun sequencing project.
GAGCCCGTCTGCACATTCTGAAAATCTCCACATCGATCAGGAGCTGCTCGAGGCTGAGGACCATCGAACCGCCCATCAGGCCACAGCCGACCAGAATGTCGGGCCAGGCCAGGGTAGCCAACAACCCGATCGTCGAGCTCTCATAGGCACTCTGAATGCCCGGGACGTAGTGTTCTGTCGTCATCCCGGATGCCTCGACCGGCAGGCCGTAGTGGCGAGCCATCTCCACGGCGGCGGCGGCCAGCAGCCCTCCTTCAATGGCGCCGGCGCCGTACCCTCCGGACCGGGGGTTCATCATCGACTGAGCCGGGGCGAATATGAATGGGGTGCCCGGCGCGCCGGCCTGCACCAGGCAGAGCATGGCCAGAATCTCGCAGTTGCCCAGCACCGTGGTGGAAATCAGGCTGCCGGGGCCCGAGACACCCATCAACGGCATCGGCATGACTGCCAGGGGTATGTCCCAGCCCAGAAGCTCCAGGTAGGCATCGGTGCTCTGTTCGTCGATGGTCAGGGGCGATTGCGGGCAGACGATGCACGACCACGGGTGCTGACGACGGATGGTCTCCTTGTCGCCAAAGACCACCTGCAGAACTTCCAGAAACCAGGTCGCCTGCACCGGATCGTTGATTCCATCCTGGATGTGTTTGGAGAAGTTTCGGAATAGGTGCCGCCAGTGGGTCACGAGGTCAGCCACCGTGTTGCCACAGTCGCCGCGCTCGATCATGTCCCAGTAGAGGCCGAACTCGTCCAGCGCGTCTGTCAGACGAGTTGCTTCCAGCCAGTCGTTGAAGGTGCCGGCTCGCCTCTCTCCTGTCTCCCGATCGAGAGCGTATATCGCCTGGCCGTCGATGAGCAGCGTGCAGTCACCGCTGTTCATCCGCAGGTCGCAGCCCGGCCGACGGGCGCCCAGGGTGAATTCCCTGGGGGCCGATCGGAGCGATTCCTCGACCAGCGTTCGCGGGAAGCGCACGACGCAGGTGCTCCTGTCGACCTCGGCCCCGGCGTCCTCGAGAATCGCGCGACCCCTGGCGCTGTCCACACGCACGCCGGTTCGGGCCAGGACGCTCAGCGTTCGCTCGTGAACCTGCGCCCGCTGGTCTTCAGAAAGGACTTGCAGAAGTGTCTTCATGGCTCCTCCTGGTTTGGTGGCAGAAAAGTGAATCCGTAGATCAGAAGATCATCCACCGGATGCTGAGAGTTTTTTTGGTCTTGTGTATGAAGCTCGATCAGGCAGCCTCCGGCGTTTCGATTCAGTTCGATCTGGAGCGCGTGAGCGCCCGGTACACCGGCCAGGATATCGCCACCATGATCGCGGCGTCATCCCCACCAGCTCGGCCACCACCACCGCGCTCAAGAGTATGAAGAGGCCGCTCAGCACCCAGAGGGACACGAACCCCACTGGATCGGGAGCGACCGCGGCAACCTCTCCGGGCGTGCGTAAGATACCCAGGCCAATGGTGCCGCCGACGATGACAGCCAATGTGAAACCGCTGCCGAGCATGCGCTTCGGGTGGTGCTGTTTGTCACTGGTGGTCATAAGTGCCATGTTTCGCATTGTTGCATTATTTCAACATGTGTACCACGCTCACATCAATAGAGTCTGGCGCCCATGCATGGCATCCATGGCAGCAAACTTGACCCGTGACGAGAAACAAATACATTGGCCGTGGCAGTACATTGACTTCGAAGGAATGCAACGATGATCATCTATGAGAATTATTGCGTGGCAAATCCTGATGCATTGGAAACACCGGCCATGCTGCTGTTCCGGGACGTGGTCGATCACAATATTCGAAGTGTCTGTGAGCTGGTAGGCGGAGGCCGGAATCTGATAGCCCACGTCAAGACGCACAAATCCGAAGCGGTAGCGCGCAGACAGATCGAACTTGGTGTTCACGGTTTCAAGTGCGCCACGTTGAAGGAACTGGAAATGGTGCTCCAGGCCGGAGCAGATAAGGCGATTCTTTCCTACCCTCAGGTGCAGGAGATCAAGGTCGAGCGTCTTTGCGGCCTTGTCTCCTCCTACCCGGATGTTTGGATCGCCACGATCGTCAGTTCCCCATTTCATCTCAACCAGCTGGGCGCCGTCGCCACCCGCCGAGAGCAATCGTTACGCGTGATGCTGGATCTGGACGCCGGCATGCACCGTACGGGGATAGGATTTGGCCCGGAAGCTACAAAGCTGTACCGGGAAATCAATGAACACCCATTCTTACAGCCATCCGGTTTTCATCTGTACGACGGACACGAAAACTTTAGCGACGTGGTCGAACGCGAGGCGGCGGCGCAGCGGCACATAGAATCGCTGCAGGAATTCCAACGGCAGACCGAGGCGGCAGGTATCCCTGTTCCGTACGTTGTCGCCGGCGGCAGTTGGTCTTTTCCCTACTACGCGCGAACTGAAGGCATGTACGGGTCACCCGGGACCGTCATCTACTGGGATGCGGGCAACAGCAGAGGCATGCCGGACATGCCGTTTCGCTGCGCGGCCCTGATCCTGACGCAGGTGGTGGACCGGTATCCGCTCTCCGGGACGATCACAACGGACCTCGGATACAAGGCAGTCAGTTCGGATCTTCTGCTCGAGGAAAGGGCGTATCTACTTGGCCATGACACGGCGGAACTCGTTTCACAGAGTGAAGAGCACGGAACATTCCGGATATCGGGCGACCTGCCTCCCGTAGGCGACTACCTGCTGGCGGTGCCGGGCCACATCTGTCCCACCACGATTCGCTACCCGGGCAGCCACGTCATTGATTCTGCGGGCGAGGTGGTTGACTTCTATTTGCACACCGCGCGCGATCGCTTATAGAACGGTATTTCGCAGCAGGGGAGAAAGATGAAGCTCAATCTCTCGATCGCTGGTTTTCTGATTGGAGTCGCGCTGGCAGGCTCCGTCAACGACGCCAACTCTCAGGACAGCACCGTGAGCCCCGAACCAGCCGAGTATCCCAGTGTGGATGCCAGCTTTCTTTCGGCCCTCGAGTGGCGCTTTGTGGGTCCGTACCGTGGAGGGCGCGTCGTTGCGGTGGCGGGACATCCCGGCGATCCCCTCGTTTTCTTTTTTGGGGCCGCCCACGGCGGAGTCTGGAAAACCACCGATGCCGGTATGAACTGGCGGAACGTGTCGGACGGCTTCTTTGAATTCCCTGCGGTAGGCGCCCTGGACGTGTCGCTCTCGGATCCCGATGTGATCTTCGCGGGGACGGGCGAGGGGCTTCAGCGGCAGTTCATCTCGCCCGGAGACGGGGTCTACAAATCCACTGATGGGGGAGAGACCTGGACCAACGTGGGCCTTAAAGAGACCCGGCACATCTCCAGGCTTCGTGTTCATCCAACCAATCCCGACATCGTGTACGTGGCGGCGATGGGGGACATGTTCGGCCCCAACCCGGATCGCGGCGTCTATCGAACCACGGATGGCGGGGAGACGTGGGAACGGATCCTCTACCGGGGCGAGACCGCCGGCGCCGTAGATCTGACGATCGACGCCACGAACCCGAAAGTGGTCATCGCGGCCCTGAACCACCATGTGACGTATCCGTGGGACGAGGAGAGCGGCGGCCCCACAACCGGACTTTTCAAGAGCACGGATGGCGGGGACACCTGGACGGGATATCACCCGCAACCCCGGGATGCCGACAGGCCTGGTCGGGAAGATCTGCATCGCCATCTCACCGGCGCGCTCCAGCAGGGTGTATGCGTTCGTCGAGGCAGACAGGGGCGAAGGCGGGATCTATCGTTCCGATGACGGCGGGACCACCTGGCAGCTGACGCACCAGGACCCCGGGCAAGATGGAGATCCCCAATTCCTACAACCACATTACCGCGGACACCCAGGATCCCGATGTCGTCTATATCCAGCCCATCACCGGTTTGCAGAAGTCGACGGACGCCGGCAAAACCTTCAAAAAAGTGCCCATGGAGAACTGGGACCCTCACGCGTTGTGGATCGATCCCAAACGATTCGCGCCGAATGATCGAAGGAGGGGACGGCGGGGCCTCGGTGACGTTGAACGGAGGTGAGTCCTGGTCGAACCTTCGGAACCAGCCCACCGCAGATCTCCTGAGTCTGGCGGTGGACGACCAGGAGCCCTACTGGGTCTACGGCGCTCAGAACGACAACAGCCACATCGCGATTCCGAGTCGAACCGACGACCGATCCATCGGCTGGTCACACTACGTTCCGCTTCCGGCGGGTGAGGGCGGGCAGACCGCGGTCAAGCCGGACGGCAGCGTGGTCTACGCAAATGATCGCTCGAGGACGGTCCGTATCGACCGGGAAACCGGGCAGGCCCAGCAGATCAGCGTGTGGCCCGAGTGGGTGTTCGGAACGCCCGCCAAAGACTTCAATATCCGTTTCTACTACTCGTTCCCCGTGCTCCTCTCGCCGCACGATCCTGGCGTGCTCTACACCGCCGCGCAGTACCTCTTCCGATCCACCGACGAAGGCCAGTCCTGGGACCGAATCAGTCCCGACCTCACGCGGAACCGCCAGGGACGTGATGGGCGAAATTTCCGGTGGGACCCATCAGCTCCAATGCGTCCTCGCTTTTTCACGTGAGCGTCATCCGGACCATTGCCGAGTCTCCCCTCGAGGAGGGTGAGCTCTGGGTGGGCACCGACGACAGCACCGTTCAGGTTTCGACGAGACGGCGCCGCACTGGCTCGACGTCTCTCCACCGGATCTCCCCGAGTGGACCACCATCACGGCCATCGACGTGTCACGCCACCAGCCCGGGAGGGTGTATTTCTCCGGGCGAAGGCCACAGGGTGAGTGATCGCGCGCCATATCTCTACAAAACCACCGACTATGGCGCCACCTGGGAGCGGATCACCAGAGGGATTCGGGAAAACGACTACTCGTGGGTCATCAGGGAGGATCCGGTCAGGCCGGGTCTCCTCTACGCGGGGACGGAAACCGGCGCGTACGTCTCCTTCGATGACGGGGACTCCTGGCAGTCCCTGCAGAGCAACCTGCCGCCGGTGATGGTCATGCAGATGATTGTGAAGGACAACGACCTGGTGGTGGCAACCCATGGGCGCGGCTTCTGGATCCTGGACAATATTTCGTCCCTTCGTGCCATTACCCCCGAAGTCGCCACGGCGCCAGTCCATCTGTTCGAGGTAGTCCCTGCCATCAGGAACCTTCGGGGAGGGCGTGGTTGGACCGGACTCACGGGCGGAGCGAGGAATCCACCGAGGGGGGTGATGATCGAATATTACCTGGCCAGGGCAGCCGACAACCCGGTGACGATGACTCTCGCCGAGGCCGACGGCGACGTTGTCAAGGAGTTCACCAGCGGGTCAGATGAAGGTTTCGATCCGTCCGCCGACGCAGGAATGAACCGGTTCTTCTGGGATATGCGATACCCGGGTACTACGATGCCTCCGCCCTCGGGAGCACTGGACGGTTTCATGAGTGTCGACTACTCGCCACCCACATCGCCGATTGCGCCGCCTGGCCGCTACAGGGTTCGACTCACGGTAGATGGAGAGGTTTTCGAGCAGCCGTTCGAAATTCACAAAGATCCGAGAATCAAGGCCAGCGACGCCGACCTCAGGGCCCAGTTCGACCTCATGGTTGCCATCCGGGATCGGTTTACGGAAGTGTCCGACACCGTGATGAAAATCAGAGAAGTCCGAGCCAAGCTTGAGGAGCGTCGGGCCGAGTTGCCGGAGGAGTTCAGGCTCGAGGCTGACGGGATCCTGGAGCAGTTCAGGCAGATTGAAGGCACTCTCATGATATGGATGGGGTCCGAGGCGCACCCCATGATGTGGAGCCCTCCGGGGTTGACCGAAAAGCTGAGCTCGCTCTCGGACGCCGTCAGCTCGGGAGATGCCAACCCTACAGAATCGATGTACGCGGTATTCGAGGACCTGTCGGAACGCTTCGAAGTCCAACGGAGCCGGTTGAACCGGATCATCGAGCAAGAGGTTGAACCGCTGCTGTCTCGCTGAAGGGAGGGATAGACAATGTCGCTGAGCGCACTGGAGAAAGTAATGAAAACGATCTGCTCGATCCATTTCCCTTTTTGATTTTCGTTTGCTCGGTCGCCTGGTCGTCCCCATCAGATCGAGGGACTCAGAATGGTGACGACACCAAGAGTCGGATGAACGCCAAAACGTTCAAAGGCCTCGAGCTGCGAAACATCGGGCCCGCGTTCATGTCTGGGCGGATCGCCGATCTGATCATTCATCCCGAGGACGAGAGCGTCTGGTATGTGGCTGTCGGTTCGGGAGGTGTATGGAAGACCGTGAACGCCGGAACGACCTGGACTCCGATTTTCGACGACCAGGCAAGCTACTCCATCGGCTGCCTGGCCGCGGATCCGGGCAATCCGCACGTGATCTGGGTCGGTACCGGTGAAGATGTGGGGGGACGCCACGTCGGGTACGGCGATGGCGTCTACCGAACGGACGATGGAGGCAAGAACTGGAAGAACATGGGGCTCGAAGATTCTGAGCATATCGCCCGAATCATCGTCAGCGCCGAGAATTCGGATGTCGTCTATGTGGCCGCGCAGGGACCTTTATGGAGAAAAGGCGGAGATCGAGGCTTTTTCAAGTCGACCGATGGTGGCGAGACATGGAAGAAAACCCTGGGCGATGATGAGTGGACTGGCGTGACCGATATCGTGGTGGACCCCAGGGACCCCGATCTGGTCTACGCCGCCACCTGGCAACATCATCGCAACGTCGCGGCGTACATGGGCGGTGGCCCGAAGAGCGGGATCCATCGAAGCGACGACGGGGGTGAGACCTGGAAGACGTTGAGCGAAGGACTGCCCGAGGGCTCGATGGGCAAGATCGGCCTGGCCATTTCTTTCCAGAAGCCGGACGTGGTCTACGCGGTTATCGAGCTGAAACGAAGGACGGGAGGCCTCTACCGATCCACGAATCGGGGCGCCTCATGGGAGAAGCGGTCTGACACGGTCTCCGGCGGTACAGGCCCTCACTATTACCAGGAACTCTATGCCTCACCGCATCAATTTGACCGGATCTACCTGATGGACGCCTACATGAAGTTCTCGGTGGACGGCGGGAGTACCTTCAAAACGGTCAAATACCGATACCGGCATTGTGACAGTCACGCGCTGGCTTTCAAAAAGAGCGATCCGGACTACATCATGGTGGGTGATGACGGAGGCATCTATGAGAGTTTCGATCAGGCCGAGAATTGGCGTTACATCGAGAATCTCCCCGTAACCCAATTCTATAAGCTCGCCGTTGATGACGCCGAGCCTTTTTACAACATCTATGGCGGTACCCAGGACAACGGAACGCAGGGCGGGCCATCCAGGACGGACAACGTCCACGGCATCCAGAATTCGGATTGGCGCCTCGTTCTGGATTGGGACGGTCATCAGCCCGCCACCGAACCCGGGAATCCGGACATTGTGTACGCCGAACGGCAGGAGGGGTACCTTGCTCGCGTCGATATGACGACCGGCGAGGTGGTCGCCATTCAGCCTCAGCCGGGTGCAGATGAAGACTATGAGCGTTTCAACTGGGACGCGCCAATCCTGGTGAGCCCCCATAGCCCCACTCGGCTCTACTTCGCCTCCCAGAGGGTGTGGAGATCCGACAATCGAGGAGACGATTGGACCGCGATTTCCGGTGATCTGACCAGGAACCAGGACCGGATTATCCTGCCCATCATGGGACGACAGCAGAGCTGGGATTCCCCTTGGGATTTCGACGCCATGTCGAACTACAACACGATTACCTCGATATCGGAGTCGCCTCAGGTGGAAGGACTCATCTATGTGGGGACGGACGATGGCCTGATGCAGATCACCGAAGACAGTGGAGAAAGCTGGCGCACCCTGGAAATCGGCGACTTGCCGGGGGTCCCCGCAACGGCTTTCGTCAACGACATCAAAGCCGACTTGCATGACCCCAACAGGGTCTATGTCGCACTTGACAATCACAAGTTCGGTGACTCTACGCCCTATCTGCTCAAGAGCACCGATCGGGGCGTTACCTGGACTTCTATTCGGGGCGATCTCCCCGACAGGACGCTGGTGTGGAGGGTCGTGCAGGACCACGAAAAGCCAGATTTGCTTTTCGCCGCTACCGAGCATGGCATCTATTTCAGCGTGAGCGCCGGCAAAGCCTGGGTGAAGCTGACGGGAGGCGTTCCTACGATCTCATTTCGAGACCTCGCCATTCAAAAACGCGAGAACGACCTGGTCGGCGCTTCGTTCGGTAGAGGTTTTTTCGTGCTCGACGACTACTCCTCTTTGAGGAGCGTTTCGGAGGAGCAGCTCGCCGAGGAGGCGACGCTCTTTCCGATCCGCAAAGCCTGGTGGTACATTCCCCGTTCTCACCTGGGTTTCGCGGAGGACGACAGTTCTCAGGGGGGTTCCCATTACGCTGCTCCGAATCCCGATTTCGGCGCACTGTTTACCTATCACTTGAAAGACGGGTTGAAAACGAAGGAACAGATCCGCCAGGCCGGCGAGAAAGCCAAGATCGAGGCCGGTCAGGATATTCCCTTTCCGGGGTGGGACGCGGTGAGCGACGAAAAGGCCGAATCCGATCCGAGGATATGGATCATCGTCAAAGATCCCGACGGCAACACAGTGAGACGGGTCAGCGGACCCGTTGAACAGGGAATGAACCGGGTGGCGTGGGATCTGCGCCACCCTGCGCCCGAGGCCGTGGGGCTGAGATCCACATCTTCGTCGTCCGATTCCGAACCCGCGGGACTCTTGGCTGCGCCCGGCAACTACTCCGCTACCCTGGCCAAAGAAATAGACGGCGAGATCACGATCGTGAGCCCTCTAGTCCACTTCGAGGTGGCGCCGCTCAGAGAGGGTGCGCTGCAGGGGATTTCGCATTCCGAATCCGCTGCTTTCTGGCGTTCATACGAAGATGCGGTCAGGACTTCATCGGCTGTCAACCGATCGCTTGGCATCGAACTGGCCCGGGTCGAAGCCATGAAGAAGGCCCTGTCGCGCGCCACGACCGCCCCAGGAGATCTCGACGAACACCTCAACCTCTTGAGAACGAAATTGAAGGATCTGGAAGACGAGCTCTATGGAAATCGCGCCAAACGTCAAGTGGGCGAGAAGGGGAGGCCGACCGTCGGATCACGGCTTTCCGCTGTAAAGCTGGGCTTGGAGAGCTCCACCTACGGGCCAACTCCGACGCATCGGAAGACCTTGGAGATCGCCAAGGCACAGCTCCAACAGATCAAATCCGATCTGGAAGCGGCACGTGCCGAAGCAGCAGCCCTGGGTGAAGACCTGCTGCAAGCGGGCGCTCCTTGGGTCGAAGGGAATCGTCTGCCGGCGTTGGAACCGCTGCCGGCTCAGCAACAATAAAGAACTGGAAGGTCAGATACCATGAGAACGCATTCGTTGATCAAGATCACTCTGCTCGGGTTGCTGCTGCTCGGCGCGAACTCAGGGTCTCAGGCCCTGGCGCAAGATGCCGACGCACCCCGTACTCTTCAGGTCGATGACTACTTTGCGCTCAAGAGCGTGGGCAGCCCGCAGGTCAGCCCGGATGGCGCCTGGGTTGCTTACACGGTAAGCAGCAAAGACCTCGAAAATGACCGTTCCGAGACACGGGTATGGATGATTCCCACCGTCGGTGGTGAAGCACTGCCCATGACAGCCGCCGGGAATTCAGCCTGGAGTCCCCGCTGGAGTCCGGATGGGAAGCACCTGAGTTTCCTGTCGTCACGAAACGGGTCCGGTGTCCAGGTCTTTACGCTGGACATGCGTGGCGGGGAGGGTGTGCAACTCACCAACATGGAGCAGGGCATCGAAGGGTACGAGTGGTCGCCCGATGGCACAAAACTGGCACTTGTCATCCGTGACCAGGATCCGGACCCGGAAACCTTGCCCTGGGTCATCGATCGGCTGACCTTCAAGGCCGATTACGTGGGTTACCTGAACCGGCAGCGATCTCACCTCTACGTTTTTAATACTGACACAAAGGCGGTGGTACAGATCACGTCCGGTGATTTTGAAGACTATTCACCCGCCTGGTCTCCCGATGGCAGCAAGATTGTTTTTGTCAGTAACCGAACCGCGGAGCCGGATTCGAATGAAAATTCCGATATCTGGCTGGTGAATCCTGAAAAGCCGCACGACCAACAGGAACCAGTCCGGGTAACCACGAATCCCGGCTCCGACAGCTCGCCGATCTGGCACCCGGATGGCGAGAGAATCGGTTACATCATGTCGTATACGGACCGGACCGATGTACCCAGTGCCTACCTGCAGTCGAAAGTTGCGATTATCAGTGTCGACGACGACGAGCCTGTGTTGCTTACTACACAGGCCCTCGACCGCAAAGCCTACGACCCGCATTTTTCTCCCGACGGAAGTCACATCTACGTCATGCTCGAGGATGACGGGCAGGTCCAGCTGGCCAGCGTGTCGGTTGACGATGGCAAATTGAGCCGGCTGGTCACAGGACAGGTCCGTGCGGAAGCGACAGCCGTGGCGCCGGATGGCAGTGTCGTCGTCGCCATTAGCAAGCCGCGCCTGCCTGGTGATCTGTTTGTTCTTGATGCAGAGTCATCTGCACTGCAACCTCGCCGTCTCACAGATGTCAATGGCGAGTTATTGAATTCAATATGGCTGTCAGATGTGGAGGAGCTGCGTTTTCCCACGCTCGACGGAACCGAGATCCAGACTTTCGTCTACAAACCAGAGTCTTTCAATCCGAAACACCGTTACCCGGCCATTCTCTGGCTTCACGGCGGGCAGGAATCCCAGTACGACTATGGTTTTAATTTCCGGGTCCAGCTATTTGCGGCAAATGGCTACGTTGTCGTGATGCCGAATGTTCGCGGTTCAGGTGGCCGGGGGCTCGACTTCGCACTCTCCCTCAACAAAGCCTATGGCACACACGATGTTGAAGATGTGATCGTGGCTACCGACTACGTCATCGAACAGGGTTACGTCGATCCTGACCGGCTCGGCGTCGGTGGCTGGTCGTCTGGCGGGACGCTGACGAATGTAGTCATAACCAAGACGGATCGATTTGCAGCTGCCATCAGTGGCGCCAGCGTTGGATGGTATCCGACCACCTACGGTCACGATCCCTACCTGGTGTGGTGGAATAAGGAACTCGGTCCGCCGTGGAAGAATCGCGATCTGTGGGACAGCATTTCGCCGTTCATGAAAGTGGAAAACATCACCACACCGACGCTCTTCATCGGCGGGGAGAAGGACTGGAACCAGCCGATCATCCACTCCGAGCAGATGTACCAGGCGATGAGGCATCTGGGCCGCGAGGCTTCGCTGGTGGTCTACCCCGATGCCTACCACGGCATCCGCCGGCCAACCTATCACAAGGATCTGCTCGAGCGTTTTCTTGGCTGGTTTGACAAGTACGTGAAAAATCCCCAAACAGATTGATAATGCAGCGCTCAATAATACGAAGAAGAAATAAACCATGACGAAACGCAAATTCAAGGTTCCACACACGCTGGTCATCCTTTTCTCGATGGTGGTCCTGGCGCAGATCCTCACCTACGTGATTCCGGCCGGGTCCTTCGATCGCGTGGAGACTGCCACCGGACGAATGCAGGTCGTGCCGGGCAGCTTCCACCTGACGCCGGATACGCCAATGGTATCGCCGTTTGCCAGCCTCACAGCCATTCCCAAGGGCTTCAGCGGTGCTCACGAGATCATTTTCTTCGTCTTCATCATCGGCGGATTGTTTGCGGTTCTCCGGGCAACGGGATCGCTCGAGGCAGGGATGGCGGCGCTGCTCCGACGTTGGGGAGATAAACCCTTCTGGCTAATCGCCGGGGGTATGACTCTGTTTGCTTTTGGGTCCTGCACTGTCGGCTTCGGCGAAGAGTATTATCCCTTCGTGCCCGTCCTTGTCAGTCTTTGCCTGGCGATGGGCTACGACAGGCTAACGGCTATCGGGATTATCATGGTCGGCTATGGTGCCGGTTATGGGCCTGCCATCATCAACCCCTTCACTACGCTGATCGCACAGGATATCGCCGGACTGGAGCCAGCCTCCGGACTTTGGTACCGCCTGATTTGCTTCTTCATCTTTGTGGGCATCGGCATTCATCACGTCTGGTCTTACGCGAAAAGAATCAAGCAGGATCCTTCGGCGAGCCTGGTAGCTGATATCGAGGTTCCGGCAGGCGCGGCGATACCTAGCAGTCAGGATGCAACGGCGCTGTCGGATCTGGCGCCGATGACAAATGTGCAAAGGCTGATAATGACCGCGGTCGGTATTGCCATGGTTCTCCTTATTTACGGGATGATCGTCTGGAAATGGGGCCTGTTTGAGATGCAGGGGTTATTCGCCGGCTTGACTCTTATCATCGCCTTCATCGCCCGCATGAGTCCGGACCGGACAGCGACGGAGTTCAGCATAGGGGCTGGCAGCCTGACGAGCGTTGCCTTGTTGATCGGCGTTGCACGCGCCATCCAGGTCGTTCTGGATCAGGGCGGTGTCGTGGATACCATGGTCTACGGCATCAGCCTTCCGATCCAGGAGCTTCCGAGCACCGTTTCCGCAGTCGGCATGTTCTTCGTACAAAGCATCCTCAATTTTTTCATCCCTTCGGGAAGCGGCCAGGCGTATGTCACCATGCCGATTATGGCGCCGCTGGCAGATGTCGTGGGCATAAACAGGCAGGTAGCGGTATTGGCCTTCCAGTTTGGTGACGGCTTCAGCAATATTCTGATTCCAACGCAATATGTGCTCATAGGCATTCTGGCGATGGCGGGAATTCCGTACGACCGCTGGTTGCGATTCATACTGCCGTTCATGGTGAAGATCGCGATCGTAGGCTCGCTCGCACTGGTCGTGGCGGTGTTGATCGGGTACAGCTGAGAAAGCCCCGGTGAGATATGCGGGCTATAGCGAAGCCATCATCACTGACCGCGACGCGGGGAGCATCCACCTCAACCCAGGGGCTCGAGACAGGCCGCGAGTTCACGCTCCTCGTTGACTGATAGGTTCTGCAGCGGCGCGCGCACTCCACCGCCGTCAAAGCCACGCAGCCTGGCGGCAGCCTTGATCTTGGGGACGTAATTGCCACTCCAGACGTAGAGCAGCGACGGGATCATCCGCGACCACAGTTCCATTGCGCCGGCGATATCGCTGCTGGCGACCAGTTCATAAAGGCGTACGCTCTCGCGCGGCATGTAGTTCGCAGCACCCCAGATGCATCCTTGAGCCCCGGCAATGAAGCTGAAGACGGTATTGGGATCGCAACCGTTGAGCACGTTGTATCCGGTAGCGAGGTACTCCTGATGGGTAGTCAGGTCGCCGGCGCTGTCCTTGATGTAGTTGAAATGCTCGAGCTGGTTCAGGCGCTTGAACAGATCGACCGAGATGCCGATGCCGGTGGTTTGCGGGATGTTGTAGCCGATGATGTCGGTTTCGACCACGCCATCGATGGCCTCGTAAAACGAAAACAACCCGTCGTCATCCTCCGGGCCTTCGAGGTAGGGCGGCAGAATCATCAGCGCATCAGCGCCAAGCCCCTGAGCCTCTTTGCTCCGCTCGATCACTTCGTCAAGCACCAACGCCGAGGACTGGCAAATCAGGTGACAACGTCCGTCGATACGTTGTGCGCCGAGCTCGTAAAGTCGGGTGCATTCTTGTCGGGTCAGGTAGGGATGCTGGCCGGTGCCGGCACCGAGCACCAGCCCATGAGTGCCGGCGTCGACATAGACGTCGATCAACTCCTCCCAGCGTGCATAGTTGATGCTGCCGTCAGCGTGCATCGGGGTTTGCATCGCGAGATTGATTCCGCTCAGTGTGCCCATTCCTTCTCCATATCAAGTGCCTGATGGATCCTACCATTCATGGCGCGCTGAGGCTCGACCTGGAACCTCTACCAGCGGAAGGGTGAATTCAATCCCCATCGGCTATGACATGAACGGATTGCAGCAGTTGGACCGGGCCTAGTAGACCCGCCGGTTGGGTCTTCCAGGTGGTGACTCTGCGCCAATACCCGTCGAACGACATATTGGTGCGTGTAAACCTCTGTTCCATGGGAAGAAGCTGGTCGCCGGTTAGCCGATTGATCCACATATTCATGACTTCGATCTTCAACTCATTGTCGCCAGGTGTGACAAGCGAGGTGATATCAGCCCTATACGGCGGTTTCCAAAGCACGCCGGCGGACTTGCCGTTCACAAACACTTCGGCAACATCGCGAACATCACCCAGGTCAAGATGAACACTTCGCTCCGCGGCGATCCATTCGCGTGGAATATCCATCGTTTTCGTGTAGAACCCAGCGCCCGAATAGTACTTCACGCCTTCAGTTTCATGGTCGGTCCATGAAATGAGTTCCGTCAGCTTGATCTCTGCCGGGGCGCCCCACTTGGGGTCAAACGTGACAGTCCATTCACCTTCCAGGGAAAGCGGTACGGGCAGGGTATCGATGTCCACCTGTTTCTTCTTGCCTTCGCTGTCGGTGAATGTATGTGACCCGTTCCGGAAGCAGTGAAACCCAGTGGTATCGGCTATGTTCGGTGCGGCATCTTTGCTAAACACCACGAAGACCGATCCTCCGGGGGGAAGATTGAGCCGTACACTGGTTCCGCCGCTCATCTTCTCATAAGCAAGGACGGGGCTAATGCTTCCGTCAGCAGGGTCCCAAAGGAGCGGCACGGAATCCCTTACGCGAAACTGGCAATCTGTATCTACTGGTGTGAGAGACTTGTTGCGCACAAAATAGATGTCTATCCCTTCCCTCTGCCGGTGAATGTAATCAAGATGGTCGGAATGCTCTGAGCTCAGGGCGGAGAAGTCAGGCCCCACGGCCTGTTGTTCGAGCCATTCGCGTGCGGTCAAACCCCACACAACCTTGCCTTTGCCGTAGCTGTTTTGCTCTACGGTCGTTCCATCACATGCTCCCCACATCTTGTCAGCCAGGGCCCGCAGCTTTTCGGTGCGTGCTTCAAAGTCCCCCATGCCGGGAACATCCCACGGTTTGGGCCCGATTATGGTCGCCCCTTTTGAAACCAATTGCTCAAGCTTCATGAGCACTTCAAGCTGCATATCGCGTTTTTCGGGGAGTACGAGAACCCGGTACGACATGCCGTCCGGAAGTACGATTCGGCCGTCTTTCTGCGCCATGCGATTGACGATGACATCGCTGTTGACAACATCATAATCGTAGCCGGCTCCCAGGCCCTCAAGTAGGGGTTTTTCAGGGACATTGTGATACATGGGCCAGAAATTGGGTGCCTGGTCGCCATAGTAATAGGCAACATCGGCGACGAATAGGCCCTGCTGCAGCATGTGGCTGGATCGGGCCAAATAGTCCATGAAGGGCCGCGCTTTCGACCACCACACCACCTGCGGATTCATATCCACGCCTGCGTGATAGGTCCGGCCGGGATAGCCGGCCTCTTTCGGAGAATGGGAAAAACCGTGATAGGTAATCCGGTTGAGGCCCTCGCAAAATGCCCTGTCCACTATCCGTTTCCGAACGAAGGGGCTGTCCTTCCAACGCCGCCAGGTGGTCCACGCTTCCGCGTCGACATAGGGCTTGCCGTAGGCGTGTGCCGCCGAGGCTATTTCTTTGACCAGGAAAATGTTGTGCCGATTTCCTATCCAGAATTCACCGCGCGGTATGCCCACGTTCCCCAGCGCTTTGAGCGCATCCACCGGACAGGTGTCCCAAATGGGAGGGCCGGGCCCGCCGGCCTCTCCGGCAAGTTCGAGGCCGTATTCGGCGCACACCTGGCTACCCGTCGTGTAGTGACTGAATATCAGAAGATCGCTGACCGTCTTCGCGAAGTCATATTTGAACCGGTCACTGGTGAGTTTGTCTTTGATGGTCCACCCCGTCATGACGGGCAGCCAGGCAACGGGATCATAACCATGGTATTTCTTGAACCAGTCTGGAAACTCAGGCGTCCATTGAATACCCTCGTGCAGTTCCATACTGTCGACCTCAAGGGATTTCAAGGGATTATCTGGATTGCCGCCCTTTTCGAGGCCGAGTTTGCCAATGATGTACTCGAGGTGAAAACGCGTCGCCTCGGGATCCAGGAAATCGATGAAGGGCCCTTTGGAATTCGGGCTGGCCGCGATCAATTGCTGGCCGTTGTTGCTGCACACAAAGCGGGCAACCCGCCAGCGACCCTCGGGCGCATTCCAAGTCAAGACCTCATTTTTGAATTTGTCGGTAAGGTTGAGCACATCTGAAAGACCCGCGATGACGTTGTCTTCGGATTCAGGCCACGCGAGAACAGCTACGTCGAGATACCATTTTGGAAATCCATCTTCGCCTTTCGGACAATCTTCGGGAACGTACGGGAAGGGAATTTCATGCCGGATTTGCCCGGGGCCGGTGACAAGAACGCTCGAATAGAACAGGTTTTTGCTCGCCAGTTCCGGAGGCACCCACGGGCCGCCTGCATTCCAACCGCTGGAAGTGATGAGTCCCAATTCCAGACCCAGGCGTTTTGCCTCTTTCATTGCATGATGCACGGCGGCGACCGATTCGGGCCCCATAAAGGGCGGGCCCGCGGGAACGTACCCGTCGGGATTTCTCATTGCTTCCGTATCCCACATCTCCAGTCCGCCCAGTCCCTTATCTTTGGCCTCTTCCAAATCGCGCGTCAGGCCGTCGAGCGTTACCGATCCATTAAGCCAGTTCCAGTAAGCCCTCGGCCGGGCTTGGTTGCCCGGGTTCTTGAATTCTTCGGCCAGTTCCCGAAGCTGTGTTTGCGCACTTCCCCAATTGGAGGCCATCATGGCCAAAAGCAGGACAATCATCATCTTCATTTATCATTCTCCAGTTGAGCGCTGCCGGCTGCGCCGCGGGCATTCGCCGTGTTCAACCATTCCAGGCTAGTTCAACCGGTGACTTCGTCAAGGGGGGGTAGGGCGAGGAGGTTTTTTTCAAAAGGACCGGCGCCCGGCACCTTTATGAGGTTATCGTCCCTCTGGAGTAAACTACGACCATGTCATCATCTGAGCGATTGAGAAAAACTCTGCGTCACGAGACACCGGATCGTCTGTGTGTGGACTTCGGCGGCACCGTTGTCACAGGAATTCATGATCGTATTGGTGCCAGGGGGAGCTTTCTGAACTTTGTTGTGGTGGTGTAATGGCGGGGAGGGAAGGGGATGCCACCCGCAAGGAAGGACCAATAATCAGTGGACACGCTCACTCAGACCCAGTCGCTTCCTGTTCTAGGGGTGCTCCTCCATGCAATCGGTGGACTGGCCGCGGCGAGCTTCTATATCCCGTACAAGAAAGTGCGGCACTGGGCGTGGGAAAACTACTGGCTGGTCGGCGGCTTCGTCAGCTGGATCATCGCTCCGTGGATGCTGGCAATGCTCATCCTTCCCCAAACACCGATCATTCTGGCTCAGGCGCCCGTCGAGTCGATTTTGTGGACGGCATTTTTCGGTGCGGTGTGGGGTATCGGGGGGCTGACGTTTGGACTCACGATGCGTTTCCTGGGTGTCGCGTTGGGTTACGCCATCGCGCTTGGGCTGACGGCCGTATTTGGCACCCTGATTCCGCCCCTGTTCAGCGGAGAATTATTCGAAATCGCACAGACGGCTTCCGGCCAGGTTTTGCTGTTAGGCGTATTCGTCTGTGTCGTCGGCATCATTCTTGGTGGAACCGCTGGAAGACGCAAAGAGGCCGAGTTGACCGGAGAAAAGAAACAGGAAACGATCGCTGAATTCAATTTTTCGAAGGGCCTGATCGTGGCTATCGTCGCGGGCGTCATGAGCGCCTCTATGGCTGTGGCGTTCGTCGCCGGCAAACCGATCGCCGAGCTGGCAATTCATAAAGGCGCTCCTCCGCTCTGGCAGAACCTTCCGGTTCTTATTGTGATCCTCTTTGGCGGTTTCGTTACAAACTTCGTTTGGTGCGTGACGCTGATTATCAAGAATGGGACGGTGGGTGAGTTGCTCGGGAACAGGTCAACGAACCAGGCGTCGGCTCCATCGATTGGGCGATCGCGGCTATCGCTGAATTATGTTCTTTGTGGAATCGCCGGCTTCACCTGGTATCTGCAGTTCTTCTTTTACGGCATGGGAACGACGCAGCTCGGGAAATACGAGTTCTCGAGCTGGACCTTGCATATGGCCTTCATCATCGTGTTCAGTACGCTTTGGGGGCTCGCACTGCGGGAGTGGAGTGGCGCCAGTCGGGCTACTCATTTCTGGAATGCGGCCGGGTTGATCGTATTGATTTTGAGTATTGTGATTATCGGTTGGGGCAATACCCTGGCCAGCGGAGTTTAGACCATGAAAACAGGCCTTTTCTCAATCGGTCTGGATACCTACTGGGACCAGTTTGATGGTCTGCTCGACAACCTGAACGGCTACCACGCTCAGATTCACGATCGAATCAGCGCTATGGGGGCCGAGGTGATCGATGCGGGTATGGTGGACAACCCAGACAAAGCCCAGGTAGCGGCCGATCTATTCAAACGCGAAGATGTAGAGATGATTTTTCTCTTTATCTCCACCTACGCACTGTCGTCCACCGTACTTCCCGTCGTGCAAAGGGCAAAGGTGCCTGTCGTTGTGTTGAATATTCAGCCAGTCGCACAATTGGACTACGACACGTTCAATGCGATGGATGACAGAGGGAAGATGACCGGAATCTGGCTGGAACACTGCCAGTCGTGTTCTCTGCCCGAACTGGCCTGTGTATTTAATCGTGCCGATATCGCCTACCACGTCGTTTCAGGTTTCTTGCAGGAAGATTACGTCTGGAAGGAAATCAACGACTGGGTTGATGCCGCGACCGTGGCTGAAGGAATGCGTGCCAACCGGGTTGGAATTCTGGGTCACTATTACGGCGGCATGTTGGATGTATACAGCGACCTGACGCAGCAATCGGTCACCTTTGGCAATCACTTTGAAATATTGGAAATGTGCGAGCTTTTTGAGCTGCGGAAAGCGGTGACGGACGAAGAGATCGCCGATAAGATCGCCGAATTCAACGCGAAGTTCGATGTCTCTCCGGAATGCGAACAGTCGGAAATCGAGCGAGCCGCAAAGACCTCTGTCGCGTTGGACAAACTCGTTCAAGCACACGAGCTGGGCTCGATGGCTTATTACTACGAAGGCGTCGGTGAATACGAAAGCATTGTCACCTCAATCATCGCGGGCAACACGCTGCTCACCGGAAGCAACACGCCGATAGCCGGAGAGTGTGAGGTAAAAAATGTACAGGCCATGAAGATCATGGATCTCTTCGGTGTTGGCGGATCCTTCTCTGAGTTCTACCTGTCCGATTATGTCGATGATGTCGTTTATCTCGGTCATGACGGTCCGGCGCATTTTGCTATTGCTGAAGGGACAGTCGGCTTGGTTCCGTTGCCCGTGTACCACGGCAAGCCGGGAAAAGGCCTGTCCATTCAAATGACCGTCAAGCATGGGCCTGTAACCGTTCTTTCAGTCGTGCAGCAACGAGACGGCAGCGTTTCTCTTCAGTTTGCTGAAGGTGAGTCGGTGGAAGGGCCAGCCTTGCAGATCGGCAATACCAACGGCCGTTACAAGTTCCCCATGGGCGCGAGGGCCTTTATGAATGAATGGTCGCGGGGCGGTCCGTCTCATCATTGTGCTGTCGGGGTTGGTCATATCGGTGACAACGTCGAAAAACTCGCGGCTATTCTGGGCATAGAAACCCGTCGAGTTTCTTGAGGACGAAAATATGAAACCGCTGGCATTTGTTGTAGCGATAGTGGTTGCTGCGTGTGCATCAGGTTGCGTTGGCTCTGTGTCAGAACCCGACGGTCCCGTCCGAATAATGTGCCTTGGCGATTCGATCACCGCCGGCTATACCGACAACCCTGACTGGAATGTCCCATTCGAATTCGGTTATCGCAGCGGCCTGTATTCGCTGCTGGCGGCTGCAGGGCATGACATCCAGTTTGTCGGTGAATCGCCCGAGCCCTGGGATGGACGCTTCGGATTGCCGACCAACACACCGAAGCTCGACCTGCGTGGCATGGGCCAGGATAACCATCGTGGCTACGGTGGCGCGTCGATTGAAGACCTGAGCCAGGAGGTCGAGGGCTACATCGAGAGCGACAAGCCTGATGTGATTCTGTTGATGATAGGAATCAACGGGGTCGACGCCAATAGCTCGACGCAATTAGAGTCACTCGTGAAGAGAATCCTGGCGACCGCACCGAACGTGATTCTCATCGTCGCGCGGATTTCGCCATACGCGTGGTTCAATCAGGAACTGTGGGACTTCAACCGCTATATCAGTGATGGCCTCATTCCGACCTATGCGGCGGAAGGGTACACCGTAAGCGCCGTCGATCTTTATACCCTCTTTCTGGTAGACGCTGAAGATCCCACCTCGATCTCGCCGTCGGGTCACTCAAACAAGATCAATCATCCGTCTCCCGCTCTTTACACGGAGATGGCGCAAGCTTGGTTCGACGGACTGGAGCCGGTTCTTGAAAAACCAGGGAGCCACCAGGGCACCCTTGTGAAAACGCAAGATTGAGAGACTGCAAAGGGTGGCACCCCTTTATGAGGCTTTGCGAAGTGTGACACCGTTACATCCCATCTGGCACCTTTACAGTACGCGGACAGAGGCACCTTTGCTTCCGGCGGTGCGGGTTCCTTCCCGATCCGCTACAATCGCTGAGAACTGATCTCGAGAGATTTCGCCTTTGGATGGCGACGCACAGCCGTGGACACGCGGTGGCAGCGCAACGCCGTTCGAGGCGGCCGGGAGGAAAGAGATGAAAACGCGCGCCGCGGTAGCCTACGAAGCCGGAAAGCCCCTCGTTATCGAAACCGTGATTCTAGACGACCCGAAGGATGGAGAGGTCCTGGTGGAGATCAAGGCTACCGGGATCTGCCACACCGATGAGTTCACGCGTTCGGGCGCCGACCCGGAAGGACTGTTTCCGTCGATCCTCGGCCACGAGGGTGCGGGGGTGGTGGTCGATGTCGGAGCGGGCGTGACGAGCGTCAAGCAGGGCGACCACGTCATCCCGCTCTACACCCCCGAGTGCCGGCAGTGCGATTACTGTCTGAGCGGCAAGACCAACCTGTGCCAGGCGATCCGGGCCACCCAGGGCCATGGGCTGATGCCGGACGGCACCAGCCGCTTCAGCATCGGCGGCGACACCATTTATCACTACATGGGCACCTCCACCTTCGCCAACCACATCGTGCTGCCCGAGATCGCAGTCGCCAAGGTGCGCTCCGACGCCCCCTTCGACAAGATCTGCTACATCGGCTGCGGAGTCACGACCGGGATCGGTGCGGTCATCAACACCGCCAAGGTGGAACCTGGAGCCAACTGCGTGGTCTTCGGTCTCGGCGGGATCGGCCTCAACGTTATCCAGGGGCTGCGCCTCGTGGGGGCCGACATCATAGTCGGGGTCGACATCAATCCGTCGCGGCGCGAGCTGGCCGAGCGATTCGGCATGACCCACTTCGTCAACCCCAAGGAGGTCGAGGGAGATCTGGTGTCCTATCTGGTCGATCTCACCCGGGGCGGCGCGGACTACTCCTTCGAGTGCATCGGTAACGTAGATGTAATGCGCCAGGCCCTCGAGTGTTGCCACAAGGGGTGGGGCGAGAGCATCATCATCGGTGTCGCCGGGGCCGGGCAGGAGATCTCGACCCGCCCGTTCCAGCTCGTCACCGGTCGTGTCTGGAAGGGCACAGCCTTTGGCGGCGCCAAGGGCCGCACCGAGGTGCCGAGAATTGTCGACTGGTACATGGACGGCAAGATCAACATCGACGATCTCATCACCCATACCATGCCGCTGGAAGAGATCAACACCGCCTTCGACCTCATGCACGAGGGCACGTCGATCCGCAGCGTGGTGCTGTTCTGAGGTTCGCCGTGGTATCAGACATCGAAACCCTCAGCGAGCAGTCGTGCTGTGGCGGCACCCAGGGTTTTTACCGCCACAGCTCCGCCGCGACCGGGACCGACATGCAGTTTGCGGTCTTCGTTCCCCCCCAGGCCGAGGCCGGCGCGGTGCCTGTCCTCTACTTCCTGGCAGGTCTGACCTGCACCGAGGAGACCGCCACCATCAAGGCAGGCGCCCAGCACCACGCCGCCGAACGCGGGCTGATGCTGGTGATGCCGGACACCAGCCCGCGCGGGGCGGGCGTCGCCGGCGAGGACGACGACTGGGACCTCGGCACCGGCGCCAGCTTCTACCTCGACGCCACCGCCGAGCCGTGGTCGGCTCACTACCGCATGCGCAGCTATGTCGTCGACGAGCTCCGAGGCCTGGTCAACGATCGCTTTCCGGCCAGTGCGGACGCGACCGGGGTCTTCGGCCACTCGATGGGCGGCCACGGTGCCCTCACGCTGGCGCTCTCTCATCCGGAGATCTACCAGTCGGTGTCGGCCTTTGCGCCCATCTGTGCGCCCAGCCAGTGCCCGTGGGGGACCAAGGCCTTCGGCTCGTACCTCGGCGTCGAACGCGACGCCTGGCGTGCCCACGACGCCACCGAGCTGGTGCGGGAGGGCCGCCGACAGAGCCCGATTCTCATCGACCAGGGCGATCAGGACCAGTTTCTGGCCGAGCAGCTCCACCCCGGTCTTTTTTCAGCCGCCTGCGCCGACGCCGGTCAGGCGCTCGAACTGCGGATGCAACCGGGCTACGACCACAGCTACTACTTCATCCAGACATTCATGGGTGATCACATCGCGCACCACGCGGGCCGGCTCGTCTGAGGCCGCACAAGGCCGCACAAGGGTGCGTTCACCAAAGCACCGTTGATTTCTGGTGCCGCGTTCAGCATCGCACTACCCTCCTCCGGGGTGGGTGAAAAGGGAATTCCTATCCGCGCGTGTTGGTTTGAGATTGAAGTAACGAAAATCCAAATCCACGATTCCGGAGGCAAGCGATGAGCGACGAGCAAGCGATCAAGAACACGATCCAGACCTACTTCGAGTCCATGTTCGAGTCGAGCGGCGAGAAGGCCCACGCTGCATTTCATCCCAACGCCAAGATCACCGGCGAGATCAACGGCGAGCTGCACGAGATGTCGGTAGCCGACTTCGCCGGATTCGTGGAGAGCCAGCAGCCCTCTCCCAAGGAAAAGGGGGAGAGCGCGCGGCTCGACATAGTCTCACTCGACATCGCCGGGAAGACTGCGGTTTCCCGGGTGCGCGACGACTACCTGGGCATGACCTTCCTCGACACTCTGTCGCTCCTCAAGACCGACGATCAGTGGCGGATCTACAACAAGCTCTTTCACGTGGAGAATTCGTCGAGCTGACAGGCCGGAGGACGAAGTCAAACATACCTCGGTTGCCCCATGCATGCATACATGGGTGGCACCATTTCTAGCTATAGGAGGCTTGAATCGCCCGAACCATGGAAGCAATGTTCTCCACCGGTGTTTTGGCCTGGAGATTATGAATGGTGTTGAATACAAATCCACCATTTTCGCCGAAAATATCTATCCGTTGCCGAACCTGATCGTAGACCTCTTCAGGTGTTCCAAAAGGCAACGTTTTTTGCGTGTCCACCCCTCCACCCCAAAACACCAACTCATCACCATAGGCAGCTTTCAGGTGTTCAGGATCCATACCGGCCGCGGAACACTGAACCGGATTGATAACGTCAAATCCAGCGTCGATAAATGGCTGCATGAACGGCTCAACCGCTCCGCAGGAATGTTTAAAGGTCTTCCACGCGGTGTGTGCGTGGATCCAATCGTTGATCTTCTTATAGTACGGTGCGTAGAGAGACGCGAAGGTATCGGTCGAACAAAACTGCGAGGTCTGGGTGCCAAAATCCGTTCCGCAGAGGAACACTACATGAATGCGGTTGCCCACCACATCCCAGATCTTTTTCAGGTTCTCGAGGGCGATCTCGCACTGCCGCGTAAAAACCGCATGGATGTAGTCTTGACGGGAAGCGGTCGACATATACCATTCTGCAATGTCCCGGATACCCCGGGGGTGCTTCAAGAACGGCGCCGGTACCAGGGCAATGTCACCAAAGGCGGTTCCACCAAAATTTACGATAGGTGCCACACTTCGCATTAACGCTTTGTTGCGGTTCAACGGTGCCACGTTCACCTATGCACCATTGTGATGACGTGTTCAATGGGCACGGAGGTCGTGGAATGGGGTTCCTCCCAAGCGCGGCCGGGACAATCTGGTTCTAGACGGCGCTCATCACAGAGCGACAATCGTGCATTCTGAACGTGGCACCCATCCAGCCAACCCGGTCAAGTTGTTAGGTGGTTATCAGTGGCACCCTAACTTATTCCTGACTGCCCTCTTTGAGCGCCTTTGTTCTCTTGGTCAATTCGATCACCTCATCCCAGTTCTCGTTAAAGATCAGGAATGACATGGCGTAGTGTTCCAGCTTCCACTGGCCGGACCGTAGCGTCAGTACACCCGTGCCACGAAGCCGGCCATTAATTTCTGAATACAACACTTCATCAAACCAGGCGACATCGGATCGATCGTTAAAACGAATGGTTCTTTCCACTGACTTGTAGGTCCAGCCGGAGCCGTCCTTGAAGCGACCATTAACGTAGTCATCGAAATCAGGGTACTTGGGCCATCGTTCCCATTCATCCGTGCCCAGGTAAACAGCATCGTTGGTGAGGTGACCAAAGTAGCGTTCCTTGTCACCGTGTGCGGCGGCATCGTGAAAATCGTCGATGACCTTGCCGACGGCCTCAAAGTGTGGCCCCGTCTTCTCCTGGGCAAACACCACCGCAGTCAACACCAGGCAGATAAGGGGAATAATGGTTTTCAGGATTCTGGTTTTCATCTGGCGGGCCTTTCTGTGTTTTCGCAATAAAGCAAAATTTCCATACGGTGAATATGTCATCACTGCGCATCGGCTGCTCCATTGTAAGCACTGGTAATATTCAACGGTCAATGTTGCCGGTTTCGGTGTCAGGCTTTAGCAGATGAGTGCCACGTACACACTTCCACACTTGTTGATTTGTCACATCGGCTAGGGGCAATAGACAACTGTGTAAATGTGTACGTGGCACCTATTTTCGGGTACTCTACGACCTGATGCTGGAACGGGACACGGAACTGATCGCCTTGCCATGGGTCAACGACACCCAACCGCGTTGGGACGCGGAGCCGTTGCGCTGGCTGGGCTACACCGCCGGCAGCCAGATCGCTGAAATGGCCGACAGGCGGGAGTTGCGTACGGGCAAACCCGTGCCCATTGCCGACGCCATCCTGGATCGATTGACCTGGTAGGGCAACGGCAGCATGGATCCGCTAACCGGTAGGCCCACCCGAGTATTCTTCGGATACGCACTGCCCTCGATTGTCGGCATGCTGGCGATTTCCTCGGCCACCATCATCGATGGCTTGTTTGTCGGCAACTACGTGGGTTCCGACGCGCTAGCGGCAGTGAACCTGAGCATGCCGCTATTGAACATTGTGTTCGGATTTTCCTTCATGCTCGCCATTGGCGGTTCGGTCATGGCCGGGAAATTCCTGGGAGAAAAGAACCCCGAGGCCGCCTCGGCGATCTTCTCGCGCGTGCTCCTGGTGCAACTCGGCCTGGGCCTATTCTCCTTAGGCTTGGGCCTGCTGTTTCTCGACTCCCTGATCTTTCTGCTCGGGGCTGACCAAGGCGTGGAGCCCCTGGTCGCGGACTACCTGGTTATCCTGCTGTGGGCCATGCCGGTGTTCGTGGCGGGAATTGCTATCGAATATTTCGTGCGGGTGGATGGCCGCCCGGTGCTGGCGGGAACCGCTTTCGTGGTGGAGGGCGCGGTGAACATCACCCTCGACTGGCTGTTCATCGCCAAGCTCGGTTATGGTCTAACGGGCGCCGCCTGGGCAACGGCAATCGCCTACACCACCGCCATCCTGCTGCTGGTGCCGCATTTCTTCAGCTCAAGGACACGCCTGGCGTGGAACCTGGCCGTGGGCCACTGGAAAGACGTCGGGCGGGCGGCCTTTAACGGGGCATCTGATTTTGCCAACGAGGTATCCGCAGGCATTACGGCCCTGGTTTTCAACTGGGTCATGATGAGCCGTTTTGGTGTGGATGGCGTGGCGGCTTTCGCGGTGGTGAATTACATCCTCTTTGCCGGGGTGATATTCGCCTTTGCCATCGGTGATTCACTGCAACCCCTGGTGAGCCATTGTTTTGGTGCCCGCGATGCCCAGCGCATCAAGCAATTCATGCGCATCGGGATATACAGTGTGCTGGTCACCGGTCTTGTTGCGGTGGCAGTGCTGGTCACAGCGCCAGGGATGATGATTGACCTGTTTCTCGATGAAAACAGTGCTGCAACCGAACAGATTGCGGGCGATTTCATTGCCATCTTCTGGCCGGCCTTCCTGTTCAATGGGGTTACGATTTGCCTGGCGGCCTATGCCACCGCCATGCACAAACCGATCCCCTCGGCGGTCGTCGCCATCTCCAGGAGCTTGGTACTTCCGGGAATATTCTTACTCGTGCTGCCCCTGTGGCTGGGTGACAACGGCGTGTATCTTGCCATCCCCGCCGCCGAGTTCATCGCATTCTTTCTCGCGATCCATATCTATCGAAAGTACTCGCCTGACCGCCTGGTTGCTCAGGCAGGATGAAGGACGGGTGCGGAGAGGCAGGTTTGTAGACGTGCATTTCATGGATAAGAGCGTTTATTCTGGTTATACTCCCATCCAACATAGGAGATTAAGAATGAACGTTCGATCACTTGTCTCGACCCTCGTTGTCTTCGCACTCTTGTCTTCTGCCCTGATAGTGGCGCAGGAACGTGAACAGGACGAATCGGCGCCCTCATTGCGCAGCCTGCAAATTGACGACACTTTCAAAATCAAATCGGTCCGCAGCCCCAGTCTTTCGCCCGACGGAATACTGCTCACCTATACCGTCACCACCCGCAATTACGAAGAGAACACCTCAAAAACACGTATCTGGATGATGGCGACCAAAGACGGCGACCCCGTCCCGATGACAGCCGAAGCGGTTTCCTCCCGGGCGCCGACATTTAGCCGCGATGGGAAAAAGGCTCTATTTTGTCTCGGCGCGCAACGAGGGTAAATCTCAGATTTGGTTTCTCGATCTTGTCAACGGTGGCGAAGCGCAGCAATTGACCGATCTTGATCGCGGCATCGGTACGATCAACTTCTCCCGCGACGAGAAGAAGCTGCTCCTAACGCTCACAGATCCCGACCCCGACAAGGACTCGAAAAAAAATGGATAAAGGGAAAACCCTGGGTGATCGACCGCATCCAGTTCAAGGAGGATTACACCGGTTATCTCGATCGGCGACGCGATCACATTTACGTATATGACATCGAATCGAAAAGACTTACCCAAGTCACCTCCGGCGATTATGACGATTCTAGTCCCGCGTGGTCGCCCGATGGAAAAACCATCGCCTTTGTCAGCAATCGGACCGAAGAGCCTGATACGAACTATAACAACAGCATATGGCTTGTGGATGCGGACAATGCCGATAAAGGTAAGAACCTGATTCAATTGACCACTTCCCCGGGTACCGAAAATTCTCCAACATGGCATCCCAATGGTAAGACCATTGCCTATGTTTCGGCTCCCGATGTATTGGGCAGCCATTACGCCACCAACCATCTTGCGGTGATCGATGTCACGGGTGGCGAACCCCAGGCTCCTTACCAAGGAACTCGACCGTAACGTCTCGGGTCTCAGAGTTTTCTAAAGATGGAAAGTACATCTACTTGAACTCGAGGACAGCGCAGAAAATCACATCGCGCGCATCCCCGCCGAGGGGTGGCAGGGATCACCCGACCCATCTCAGGCCAAATCAGCGCTGGCGGTTACTCACTCGCCGACAATGGCGCGTTGGTTGCGCGGATCAGTATGCCCAAACTTCCCGGTGAGCTCTTCATCGCCGGCAAAAAAGGTCTGCGCCAACTAACCCACGTCAACGAAGAATTCTTCTCTGAGATCAAACTGGGTGAAACGGAAGAAATTCATTTCAGGAGCCACGACGGCCTCGAGATCGAAGGATTCATCACCAAGCCCCCTTCCTTCAATCCTGCTTTTCGCTATCCTACGCTCTTGCTCATACACGGCGGTCCCGTCAGTCAATATAGTTATAGTTTTTCCTTCGAAGCCCAGTTATTTGCCGCGAACGATTACGTGGTCGTGCGCTCCAATCCGCGCGGTTCCTCCGGCTATGGCCGGGATTTCTGCTTTGCGCTTTATCACGGTGATGGCGAGAAAGATTCCCCTGACGTCCTGGCTGCCGTTGATCATGCGATTGAGCTCGGTTACGCAGACCCCGACCGCCTCGGCGTTGGCGGCTACTCGTATGGCGGCATCCTGACCAATCACATAATCACCCAAACCGACCGCTTCAAAGGCGCCGTGAGCGGCGCGGGCACCGGACTGGATCTCGCCAACTACGGCCACGATATGTATCAGCGTTGGTGGGAGTCTGAGTCTGGCCTGCCCTGGGAAACGCGTGAATTTTGGGATGGTGTATCACCCTTTGACCATATTCAAAACGTCACAACCCCCACGCTGTTCGCTTGCGGTGAGAAGGATTGGAACGTCCCCTTACAGAATTCCGAACAGATGTATCAGGCACTCCGCCGCCGCGGCATTACCACTAGGCTCGTCGTCTATCCGGGCGAACACCATGGCGGGTGGACCACCATGCATCAGAAGGATTTCCTCGAACGGCGTCTGGCTTGGTACGACCGCTACGTGAAGGGCGAAGATCCGAACGCGGCGGACGAAGCCGCCAAATAGTCAGTGATGAATGGACAATTACACTCCTACGTATGGTTCTACTTGAAAGGTCCTGCAATGAAAATGAACTCAAGCTGCATGCACTCACAGCCCAAGAGCCGACAGTTCTCATCAATCCCATCGTTGGCGACCGGATTATGCTTTCTCCTGTTGTCCGCATATTGCACCCTCGCCGCTGGACAGGTTGATTACGGTGCAGCGGCCAGTAGTGCCTTTGTGGATCCGGCGACGATTGATAGAAGCATCCCGACGCCGTCCTCTGTCATCGGTCATGAAGTGGGGGAGAAGGCGGTTCGCTACGATCCGATGATGCGTTATTTTGAGGCGCTGGCCGCTTCCTCGGATCGCATTGTACTGAAACCTTACGGTGAGACGCACGAAGGCCGAACGCTGGTTCACGTCTTCGTTACCAGTTCGAAAAACCAGCAGCGACTAGAACAAATCAAGGAGGATAATGGAAAACTGACCGATCCCCGAAAACTGCCCAATACCGCCGCGGGAACCGAACTCATTAAGAACCATCCTGCCATCGCGCTCATGGCATACGCCGTCCACGGCGATGAACTTTCCAGCACGGATGCGGCCATGCAGCTTGCTTATCAGCTAGTTGCTGGAACCGACGATGGAACGAAATCGCTCTTGGAGCAAGTTGTTACCATCATCGATCCGCTACAGAACCCTGATGGGCGTGAGCGCTACTTGGCTTCAATTGAACAGCGCACAGGGTTGATTTCCGCAACGGATGGTCAGCACATCCAACACAATGCTGGAAACGGAAGAACGAACCACTATCGGTTCGATATGAATCGCGACGGGGCAGCGCTTGTGACGAAGGAGAATCAAGCGCGTATGAAGGTCATCACTGCCTGGAATCCGCACTTCACGGTCGATTCCCATGAGATGGGATCGCTGGATACGTACCTCATGGACCCACCGCGGCAACCGCTGAACCCTCTCTACTCTGATAAGGGATCTGTACTGGCGCGAGCTATTTGGCTTTGAGCAGGGTGCCGCCTTCGATGAGCATGGGTGGAGCTATTATGCCAAGGATTGGAATACGGATTTTGCGGCGATTTATACCGGCTCCTGGGCAGGTGGCGCTATCGCGCTGCTCTATGAGCAGGCTGGTGTCAACAGTGCTGCATATAAGCTCGAGACGGGCCACCTACTCACGTATCGTGAATCGGTTCATCACCACCTCGTCAGTTCGCTCGCCAATCTAAATACCTTGAAGAACAATCGTCGCGAGATTCTCCGTGATTACTATGCAGAGCACCTCGCTGCTGTCAACGGCGATGGTGAACTGACAGGGACCTTCTTGATGCCGCCACACGCGGACCGAGCGCGGATGTCACGATTTATCACGCTGCTGGATCGGAACGCCATAGAATATGGTTTCGCCCAAGAATCCGTTCGTATTTCAGGGGCGACCGACATCTGGGGGAATAAGACGGGAGGGCGTTAGAGCTTCCCGTCGGCACATTGGTGGTGAAATCCGCCCAGCCCCATCGCCGTGTAGTGCATATCTTTCTGAGTTTTGATATACGACCGGACAACGATTACCTGAAAATTGAACGCGAAGAACTGGAGAAGGGCGAGGGGTCACGATTCTACGACGTCACGGCGTGGAACTTTCCGATGGCCTACGGCCTGGAGTCCTATTGGGTGGACACGGTTACGGACGTGAAAGTAGGCTCAGAACCCCCGATGCCGACGCGCGAATCGATCGATTGGAAGCGCAAGCCGAAGTACGGGTACGTCGTCGATTTTGCCAGCGCGGCAGTGTACGACGTGATGGTTCGGTTGTTCGAGCAGGATTGTCATTTGCGCGTGGCGATAGAACCGTTTGATCTGGATGGCCACCACTATCAACCTGGCGCCCTCATGCTTCGTGCCCATGAGAACCCGGACAATCTCGGCGAGATTCTGCAACAACTCGCGCGTGACTTCGACGTGACGATTCGACCGGCGCAGTCCGCTTCGGTCGGCAAGGTCGGTCCAGATCTGGGTGGCCCCAAGTTCGTTCTCTTGCACGCGCCACGGGTGGCCCTCTCGGCGGACGGCATGTCGAACGCTTTCGGAGCGGTATGGCATCTGTTGGATTATCGCCTCAAGATGCGCGTTTCGCCTGTCGAAGGCAGAAATGACTTGCGCAAGTACAACGTATTGGTTCTTTCTGAGCGCGGCTCCGTTTCGGAGGAGGTTAAGAAGTGGGTTGCTGAAGGCGGAACGCTCATAGCCTTTGGCCGTTCGGCGTTTGAGATCGCAAGTGGCAACGAGATCTCCTCGGTGAGAATGCGGCGAGATGTCTTGGGCGAGTTGGCCTTGTATAAAGAAGACCTTCAAAGAGAACAACACGCGGATGCTATCGAGATCGACTTTGATGATCTCTGGGGCGGTAAATCCGGTACACACGAGAAGGAGATATCTGACGCCAAGAAGGCTCAGGAAGAGAAATCGGCCCCCTCGATTAGCGGTGAAGAGCTCAAGCGCCTGGATGCGTGGCAACGACAGTTTAGTCCGTCGGGTGTGTTTCTCAAGGCGAGCATTGACGAGCGTCATTGGCTTGGTTTTGGACTGGGCAAATTCATGCCGATCATGGCAGCAGGCAACAGAGTTATGATGTCCAAGCGCCCGGCCGACACGCCGGTCCGGCTCGTCGATGAGGATAACTTGCGACTGAGCGGCTTGCTGTGGCCTGAAGCAAGACGGCGACTTGCCAATTCAGCCTTTGCAACGGTTGAGAGCTATGGCCGCGGACAAGTGATTCTCTTTGCCTCGAATCCAACGCATCGCGGCTGGTATCCAGGGGATGGAGCGATTGTTCTTGAATTCGGTCCTCTTGGGTCCGGGCATGGGTACAGACCAAGGAGTACCCTGGTAGCTCGAGTCCGCAATTGTAGAGAATTCGCGAGCCGCGTAGGGTAAGAAAACTCATATGCGCTTTACTCTTTCATGACCTGCCCGCGCCTGGTACATTCTGGTTTGCCACGCGACGCGCGCAGGAAGCGGCTGGAACCGAGGAGAATATCCATGAGAGATGCCAAAAGGCGAAGAACGCAGAGTCCGATCGGGTCCGATGAATCGGCCAGCTATACCGGAGTCCCGGTCTACGAGATCCTGCCGGAGAGCGACGTCCAGAAGATTCTCGACGCTACCTTCGCACTGATGGGCGAGATCGGCGTGGCCTTCGATCCGGACCCACGAGTTCTCGATCTCTTTTCCGATGCCGGCTGCGAGATCACCTCCGACAACGCCGTGAGGTTCGATCGAGAGTTGGTGGAGCAGTGTCTCGACTCGGTGTCGAAGAGCGCCAAGGTCTGGAATCGCGACGCCAGCCACTACTTCGAGATCAAAGAGGGAGTCACGTCGTTCTTCCCGGGGATGACCTGCATCAGGGTCTTCGACCTCGAGACGGGCGAGCTGCGGGACAGCACCCGGGAGGACATCGCCACCATCGCCCGTGTGGCGGACGCGCTTCCCAACATCGACGGCGTCTGCACGCCGGTCAAGGACGTCCCCAACTCGACCCTCCACGGTGAGATCGGGGAGTTCGTGGCGATGGCCGAGAACACCACCAAGCCCCTCGAGTACCTCTGCGAGAACAGCGCCGCGTTCGACGCAGTCATCGAGATGGCTGCCGCGATTCGAGGAAGCGGGGAGCGACTCGCCGAGAAGCCCTACTTCACTCACATCATCACGCCGCTCCCGCTCTACTTCGCCAAGACGCATAGCGACCAGGTCATTCGGGGGGCCGAATGCGGCATCCCGGTGACCCTTTGGACCAGCTCGATCGGGGGCGGCTCGGCGCCCTATACGATCGCCGGCTGCATGACCCACAGCCTCGCCACGGACTTCGCCGGCATGACTCTGTCGCAGCTCGTCAAGCGGGGCTCGTTCTGCATCGGTTCCTCGGAAAACTCCTTCATGGAACCCGCTACGGGGGACCTTGGGAACTCGGTTCCGGACATGTTGGCCGACATGGCCATGCGTCAGGTCCGGAGTCGCTTTGGGCTACCCCCGCTCGCTGGGGGTGGCGCGAGTTCTCGTGCGCAACGCTTCGACCAGGATGCCGTCAACGAAATCGCGATGGGGTTGATGAGATCGTTCTACCTGAAACCCGGTACGATGGACTACGTGGGCATCATCGATGGGGGAATTACCTTCTCGCTGCATGCCCTGCTGCTGTGCAACGATCTCGCCGGCATGCTCCGCTGCATGTGGAAGGGGATCCCAGTCGACGATGAGCACCTGGCACTGGAACTCACGCGATCCGTCGGACTGAGGGGAAACTATCTCGCGGAGAAACACACTGCGAAGCACTGCCGTGACAACTACTGGCACACTCGCTACTTCGGAGCCAGCTTCCCTCTGAGTTCGAACCCACTTCTGGACCAGGACCTGGTTGAGCGAATCGACGACGACCTGCGCGAGATCCTGTCGAAGCATCGGCCCAAAGCGATGCCCCACGCGATCCAAGAGCAGATTCACGCGATCCACACGACCTACGAAGGATGTTGAAACTCTTCTCATTCCGCAGTCAGGAGGAGGACAAGTGGCACAGGATGCACCCAGAATAACAACAGGGACTCTTTGGGTTTTCGGCAGCGGCGGCGCCGGGTACGGTCTGCTGTACAACGCCCACTACTTCGTCCTGATCTACTACAGCCAGGTGCTGGGACTGGACCCGGTCCTGGCAGGCCTGGCGATGAGTCTCAGCCTGGTGTTCGATGCCATCACCGACCCGCTGGTTGGCTACCTGTCCGACAGCACCCGCTCGAGGTGGGGCCGGCGCCACCCCTGGCTGTACGGCTCGCTTCTGCCATTGGGTGCTTCGTTCTATTTTCTCTGGCACCCGCCGGGCTTCGTCCTGGGCGACACGCTGCTGTTCGCCTGGCTGGTGGTCTGCAACGTTTCGATGCGCACCGCGCTCACCATGTTCCTGGTGCCGGCATATGCCATCGTGGCCGAGCTCACCTCGGACTACGACGAACGCACGCGACTGCTGACCGGTTTCCATGTCCTCTACTCGGTATTCGCCAACGGGATGTCAGTGCTGATGTATGCCATCTGGCTGGTACCCACAGAAGAAATTTCCGACGGTGTGATGAACCGGCAGGGATACCAGGACGCGGGCCTGTTCTCCACCGTGCTCATCGTGGTTTCTGTCCTGATTTTCGCCCTCGGGCTGCGGCGGTTCATACCCAGGCTCAGGCAATACCAGGTCGACAAGTCGCCAAGCCCGAGCCAGTTCTTCCGCCAGGTGGCCGATGTGTTCAGAAGCGCATCGGCGCGCGTCGTTGTTGTGGGTGGTGTGCTGTACTACGCGGGCGTCGGCACTTACGTGGCGCTGTGGGTGTACATCTACAGTTATTTTTGGGAGTTCACCAACGAGCAGATTTCCTTCATCGCCATCCCCATGGCGCTGGCGGCCCTGATCCTGCCGCAGGTCATGGCGCGCTGGGCGGCCGGGCGCGAGAAGAAAACCGTGGCCATCACCGGCTTGCTGGGCGCCATGGCCATCAACGTGGTTCCCATCAGCCTGCGCCTGTTAGGCCTCTTCCCCTTAAACGGCAGTGAGGCCCTTTTCTGGATCATGCTGGTGGCCGGTTTTTTCGAGACCTGTCTTTTCCTGGTGTTCGACATCTGCTGGCGCTCTATGATCTCGGATCTGACCGAGCAAACGGAACTGGAGACCGGGCGTCGCAACGAAGGAGTGATCTCCTCGACCATTACTTTCTCTACCAAGTGCGCCGACGCCCTGGGTACGCTGATTGCCGGTGTCCTGCTGTCGCTGATCGCGTTCCCCACCGAGACCGCTGTCGGCGAGGTGCCGCCAGACATTATCGTCAAGCTGGGGTTGATCTACGGGCCGGTGGTTTTCCTGATCTGGATGGGGGTGATCCTGTCCATCAGTCGCTATCGGATCAGCCGTTCAAGTCACCAGGAAACGCTGGAACAACTGGCCGGGGACTGAGCTGACGAAATCGTCGGCGACTGCTCAGCGTGCCCTTTGATGAGAGTGGGGGCATACTGGTAAGGTCCCTCCACGCTGCGGAAGACACGGAGCGTCGTCCTGTCCGCAGAGCCTCGAGGCCTGTATCGGCCACGGAACCCTCGCGCGACACCCCTGTATCGCCTTTCGAGTCGCTGTACGACGCGGAGTGTGTTTGCGACGGCGGAAGAGAGGCTTGGGGCCGGGGTTCAGGGGCGTCGTAGGGGGACACGCCATGCTGGCCCCGGGCTCTCGCCGATTCAAGGGGCGGCACTCAGCGTACGAGTCTGCCATGGGGCCCCAAAAGGCCCACAGTGCCGGATTAGCCTGGAGCCGAACGACAGGAAATTCCTATCCCGTACCGACAGCGGGTTCGAGAGATTGCGGAGAGACTTCAAAAGAACCCAGGGAGCGTCAGCCGCTGGGTCACAGAGGCGGCAGAGCGGAGGTCGAGCGACTCGGATTTCGCGAAGCGGCTGTCGGTTTTGGATGAAGAGACCCAGAACTACGAACTCCAGGAGGCAGGATCAGATCGCGATCCATGAGTGTTATGAGGTTGTGATACCTGACACGTTTTTCACGTTTTTAGCCGTTGTCTGTCGCGGTCGCCGTAGATGTAATAGTATCGGTCACAACGGAGGGTGATCCTTCAGCAGGTTCGGTGATTGTTACCACCGGTGAATTATCGTCGCTGATGATGAAGATCGGAGAAGAGATGGCCCGCCATCCGTCTTCTCCCGATTGATTCACCCTGACATAGAAGTAGTCTTCATCAGTACCGGTTGCAGTGGCGCTCACATTTGGATTGGTGGCGCCGGGCGTCCATGTTTCGATGACAATCCCGTTCTTCAGCAGCTCTATGCTCGAGAAAATCTCGTTATCTCCATCAGATGCCTCGATTTGAATGCTCAGGGAACCGCCGCCTATCTTTGAACCCATTTCAGCTCCATTGATTTTGAAAGACAATGCCAGGTTCCTGTCCCTGGACGAATAGAACCTGCGTGCCTGCATGGCAGCATAGATGGACGGACGGGTCTTCTCGGGCGCCAGGATGACCATGCGCCATTCATTCTCGGTGCCCCAGCCTTTGCGATGATTATCCTGGCTGCCGGTAGCGCCAATATACCAGCCCCGGACAATGGCTTCGTCGTAATACGGCAGGCCTCCATCATCGTTATAATAGCCGTCATTAGAATAATAGTCGTCGGATCTGTTCCAGAGTTCCATACCGACAATTTTGTCGGTATAATTGAAGTTAAATCCGTCAAATGTGGTTTCGTATTGACCCGGATGATTGAAAAAGGCAACCACATCCCTTGCGTCAAGCCAATTCACAAGCTCATCAAGCTCATTTGTCAGCTCCTCTGTAGCGTTGCACCAATCATCAGAATTGATTATCGTAATATGACCCTTTCCCATCAAAGTTTCGTAACCAGGTTCCGGGATGTCACTGGTCCATTCAAATCCCCAGAATGTTACATACGTTCCATCATCATTGTAGCTGTTGGCGGTATCCTTTATCGTGTCCCAGTCAGTCTGGGTCATATCATCAAACCAGTAGTCGTGATCGGTAATGGAAAAGAAGTCGAGTCCGGCAGTATCACGCGCGTACGCGTATGCCTCTGATGGGCTGCCCTGGCCATCCGATATATTTGTGTGGCTGTGAAGCTGTCCATAGTACACATTGTATCCGCCAATACTGGGCGAATCACCTATGGCGAGATTGGTTCCTTCCGCACACACCAAAACAGAAATAAGAAATAATGTTTCTTTGAATAATATTTTTTTCATCTTTTACTCCTTTCTCACCATCATGGGCACTCTGAGTATTCGTCAATGCTTGTGCCGTTAACATCACCGTCGCGGTCAACATCTCCTGGGCAGTCGCTGCCATCCTAAACGCTCGTGACATCAAAAACCGGGGCCGACGCCGCCTTCTCATCATCTGCCGTGAAATGGGTGCGTTTCAACCACCACGACTTCAGCTGCCCCAGGCGGAGCTCGACCTCCCCAGCTCTCGGCAAACAGAATCCCCAGGCCGGGAAACGCAGGCGCCATCAGCTGCTCTTCCGGACCGGAAATGCAATACGCTATCCCCATTCCCCACCGAGTGAGCTGTTCTTTTACCATTGTTTCGACGGTTGCGCGGGATCGGCGCAGGCACGCGGTAGATCCCGCCTTCACGCGAGGAGGACAAGCGATGATCGATAAAGCCGAGCTGGGTGCGTTGTTCGAGGGGCTGCGCGCGAGCGTCACTATCGCCGATCAGGACTTCCAGATCACCTTCATGAATGATCGATCCTGCGCGTACTTCGCGGAAGACGGGGGCGCGGAGCTGGTTGGCAAAAACCTGCTCGATTGCCACAACGCCGAACAGACAGCCGTGATTCGTGACGCCTACGCGCGCTATGATGGGTGCCACGTTCACATTTGTTGAATTGTGATCCGTCAACGAAGGGTGCCACCCTTTGCAATCATCAAAACCTTCATTCCACGAATGTCGTGAATGTGAAGGGTGGCACCTTTTATCAGTGGCACCTTTTCTATTCGGGTCGCGCCGCTCGCCAGCCAGCTTCGAGGATGGCGGCCATTTCACTCCTGACGTCGGCGTAGCCGGCGTCTTCCGCGACGTTTCGGCTTTCGCCGGGATCCCTCTCGTGGTCATAGAGCTCGGTTGCCTTCAACTCAAAGCTCTCCCAGTCGACCCACTCGGTGTAGCGGAAGCGTTCGGTCCGAACCGAGTAGCCCATGTACTCCACGCCGTCGGGAGCGATCCAGATGCCCTCGCGCAGGAACTGGGTGAAGGCTGCCTTCTTCCACGGACGTGACGGATCGTCGACCAGCGGCGCGAAGCTCGTGCCCTCCAGGTCATCGGGGACCGGAACGCCGGTCAACTCGCAGAGAGTTGGATAGATGTCGACGAACTCGACGAGGGCTTCGGTCCTCATACCCGCGGTGGGCATGGCGGGCGCCCTGAGGATCAAGGGCACCCGGGCGTCGATCTCGAGGTTGGTCATCTTGCACCAGCTGTTGTGCTCGCCGAGCTTCCAGCCGTGATCGCCCCAGAGAATGACGATGGTATTTTCAGCCAGTCCGAGATCGTCCAGCGCGTGCATCAGCTTGCCGACCTGGGCGTCCACGTAGCTCACCGAGGCGAAATACCCGTGCCGTAACAAGCGAGTGCGATCCTCGTCAAGGGTGCCGTCGGTCGGATGTTGGATGTCTCCGAAATCCGTGTAGCCTCGGAGCTCCCTGAGATTGTTGATCGCCATTTCAGGCAACTCCGTGGGGAGATTCGGGTTTGACGGCATTGGGATGCGGTCGCGGTCGTAGAGATCCCAGTATTCTTTCGGAGCGTTGAATGGTAGGTGGGGTCGGTAGTAGCCGACAGCAAAGATGGGTGCCACGTTCACATTTGTTATCAGCATCCTGGCTGGCACTATTTTGAGGACGTGAAAACCGGCAAGCAGACGAACGGGGCCTATGAAGCCGTCTTTACAGCGACTGAGCTCGGCGATACACCCATTCATATGCGCGCAATGATCCCCGCTGGACTGGTAACCGAAATGACGCAGGTGAAAGGTCCACCGACCAAAGGGGCGCCAGAAGGCTACAGAGAAAAACCGTTACCGGCATTCGTGGTGCGTCACGAGGGAGAAGCCTGGGAGAACCCGTTTGTTGCCGTGTATGAGTCCTACGGCGATAAGCCGTCCGTGCAGTCGGTTGAGCGACTGATGTCTGGCGATGTATTCAAGGGCGTCAAGATCACCAGCACCGTGGATGGACAGGGTCTGACCCACTACATCCTGCTGCAGGAAAACCCCGATGCCATATTTGAAGACATGGAAACTGGCATCGTCTTTACCGGCCGGTTCGGTGTGGTTGCCGTAGACCAGGATGGCTCATTGCGCGAGCTCTACATCGGTGACGGCGAGCAGCTGACCCTTGGCACAAAAACACTGACCGCACCAGAGGGCTCGCGGGCTGCGTACCGGAGCCTACTGGAAACCCCGTGAGAAGTGGCTGAGGAAGACCACCTAGTGGCACCCTAGGATCACCTATTCCACCTCAAAATCGAAGCCATTTCGTGTGAACAAGGGGATGTTTTCGATTGTGACTTCATAATCAATCGTCTGCCCACCCTCAAACGCTTTACCTGTCAAGGCATCCTTCCAACGTGATCCTGGTGGCAAATAGATCGCCCTGGAACTGGCACCCGCCTCGAGCACCGGCGCAACCAGGATATCGGGCCCGAACATGTACTGGTCCTCGATTGTGTAGGACTTTCCGTCGTCGGGAAAATCGTAGAAGAGAGGACGCATTACCGGTGTGCCATCCTCTGACGCGATATTCATGTGCTTTTGTATATAGGGGCGCAGTCTTTCTCTGATGTCCAGGTAGTGAGACAGGATTTCATAGGCTTCTTCGCCGAAACTCCATACTTCATTCGGTGCGCCCGTGCTTCCAGTCTGGCCGTTGATTTCGAATTTTTCACCGGGCCGATTCACACCATGGATTCTCATCACTGGACTGAACGCTGCAAATTGGAACCAGCGGATCAAGACCTCCGTGTAGCCATCAACTCGCGGATCGGCCCAAAAACCGCCGATGTCGGTTGTCCACCAGGGTATCCCGGCCAATCCGATATTCAGACCGGCTTTGATGTGTTTTCTCAGCGTGGGGAAGTCGCCTCGGATATCGCCTGACCAGAGAAGCGCTCCAAGTCGCTGGCTGCCAATCCACCCGCTGCGAGTCAGATTGATGATTTCGGTCTGACCGCTCTCGACCTGTCCGTCATAAATGGCTTGCGAGAGGTAGTAGGGGTACAGCGAGGAAATCTCGAGGCCGTTCCCCTGGTAATAGCGAATGTTGTGATACTCGAGAGGCTCTATTTCAGGCTCGGCTTCATCCAGCCAGAATTGACGGACTCCCAGGTCAAAATAACCCTCTTTGAGTTTGCTCCACAGCGCTTTCCTGGCACCGGGGTGAGTGACATCAACATACGTCAGGTCAGCCAGGAAGAGGTTGACTCCATTTTCCGGCCGTATGGTGAAATTCCTTCTTAGAAACTCCGCGTAGTTTTCACTTTCGGGAGACAGCGTTGGCCATACGGAGACCACCAGTTTGATGCCCATGCTGTCCAACTCTTCGATCATCGCTGTCGGATCAGGCCACAATTCGGGAATGAACTTCCAATCGCCGTGAGCAGGCCAGTGGTCGATGTCGATGACAATGACCGAAATGGGGAGATTGCGTCTCTTGTATTCACGGGCTACCGACAACAAGTCTTCCTGAGAGTAATAGCGGAGCTTCGATTGCCAGAAACCGGTCGCGAATTCCGGCATCCTTGGAGCGGTCCCGGTGAGGTCCGAATAGTGAGTTACCAGGTCGGCCGGTGTTTCACCGGCGAAGATTACATAGTCAATCTGCTTCGTATACTCGGCGTAAAAACTGGTGTGGGTCAATGAGAGCTCAGCTCTTCCTACCGCCGGGTTGTTCCAAATGAACCCGTAACCCTTGCTCGAGAGAAGAAATGGGATAGAGATCTGGGTGTTCTTCTGGGCCAACTCCAGGACAGTTCCTTTTAAATCCAGGCAGTCGTTGGGGTGTTGCCCCATTCCATAGAGATGTTCGTCCTTTTCCGCATCGAAGGTCACCTTGAGTTCGAAATGATCGCTTCCCTTGCTTCTGAATTGCCTGGCGAATTGCGGGTGGTGGTGATGGTAGGCTTCACGAAGTAACACCTCGTCTTTATCGTTCAGATAGGTAATCCGCCCCCTTCGCGATTCGATTTCAGCCCTGATGCTTCCGTTCCTTACTAAAGCATTGTCTGCTGTGATTGAAATTTCCAGCTGAACCTCGGGCTGCGGTAACAGGTTCCAGTCTTCGTCGTTAATCCTCAGACTCTTTGATCCTCTGAAACGAAGAGCATTCGGCCCAAATGCATCAATCCAATACAATTCACCCTCGTTCTCCCATTGCAGCCGATTGGCAAATTGGGTGAAAGGACCTTCTGTGCTCTCCTGGGCCGACACCCCCGCGGTCGGCAACAGACAGATGAGGGGAACAAGTGAAAGCCATGTCATGGACTTCAGGATCGAGAAAAGTCGCAAGGGTGGTCTCGCGCAGGTCATAGATGTGCAATCTGTCATATCACTATCCTCCATCATCCAAAGGAATCTGTTTGGGTGCCAGGCTTTAGAAACTTCGAAAGTTGAAGATCTAAGGTTGAAAACCTGTTGCTTTCTGAGATTTGGATTCCCACTGAAATATACCGCCCTCACACCGGTTGATTCATAAGCCCCAGCTCAAACCCCAACACC
>PVMK01129848.1_pt1 | contig 40989 bp, 37 predicted proteins | sample 1853481 | NCBI WGS metagenome assembly PVMK01 (sample SAMN08533507, study PRJNA380276) | Marine sediment metagenome, whole genome shotgun sequencing project.
CCCCCGCCTCTCCCGTCTCGTCACACGATCTTCATAGCCTGCCCTGTAAATCGCCTGCTCCCTGCCGAATTGCCGCCACATGTTATAGGTAGGCGCCATCTCTTCATAGAGTGTCGCGTACTGCTCATCCACCGTGTCGATAAAGAGATATTCCTGATTTCTTATCCTGTTGACCCGCTCCATCATGGGGTCACCCTCGGCGGGCAGGCGCGCCAGCATATAGGTGCCACCCTCAGTGCGCGTCAGGTAGTCCGCAAAGACCTCCGGTGACAAACTGGCGGCGTAACGTATCAGACCCACCTGGCGAATATTGCGTAGCTGCTTGCTACTGCGGCGCTGCTTCCGGGCCAGCAGTTCATTGGCGATCTGGTGATACAGATCCAGGTAGGGATCCCCCCCGGCAGCCACCGGGTAATCGCCCTGTGAGGTCTCGTCCACATACACCTTGTCCAGCCAGAGCCGGCCGGTGGCATCAACTACGTTGACTTTCAATGCCAGGCGCAAACCATCCGAGTGCAGTATCCTGCCGGTGATCAACAGTTCAGATGAATCCAGTACCTCCGGTAGAACGCGCACTACGCCCCAGGCACCGGAATCGATCAACACCTGGTGCAGTATCACCGGCATAAACTTGGCTTCGGATTTGCGGATTTCCGGGAAAATACCCAGTTTACTGTGTGTCGATGCATCCGTGGGAATGCCCGGATTGAAAATCACCACTCCCACGTCCAACACCGTCTCCGCGGTAGCGCGCTGATCAATCATCAGCGGCACGCCGCCAACCGAAGCACCGGCTTCGGCCTGCGCGAAGCCGGCCCGCATAGTGAGGCCGAGCATGCACAGGCAGACAAAAACCAGCCAGTCAGGTAATCGAATCATTGGGGCTCGGGTTCGGAGGGGGGCGGATTGGGTGGAACATACTCTACCCTTGGTCAGTGTCATCTTACAGGAGAAGCCGCTGGCACCTGGCACAAAGCGGTTATAAACCCGGTTGAGTGTAAAGGGATAGGAAACCTGGTCAGAAACAACCGTGGTGGCGATATTGAGTTTTCCGCCGTAGGACGCCAGCGTCATCACGTGCTGAATGCTCAGCCCCATCGGGGAGCAATATTTTGAACACCAGTTGGTGGCCGTTCCAGCCGCAGATCTCAGTACCCAGAGGGGTCTCCACGTTTTGGTACTGGCCGGCATAAAACTCACAGGTCAGCGCGAAATTTTCCTCACGCTTTATCTTGATCTCATGTTCACTTTGCTTGATTTTCAGCAGCGGTGAGCGGGTAATCAAATCCGACATCCGGGCCAGGCCGATGATAGACGGCGCGCTGTTCGCTCCTGCCCGAGCCGCCGACCATTATTGCACCCTGATTGCCACCCTGACTGCGGCGTTCTGCCTGGCGTCGCAACTCCCGCACCATTGAATCCAGCTTGGTCTGGATATTGTCGCTCTGGCTGTAATCCATCTCCCAGGAGCCACTAAAGTCCACGGCGGCACTGCTCTGGCCTTGCAGAACGGCTTTTTTCGGTTTGCCGCCTCCACTGCTACAGCCAACCAGCAGGCAACTGGTTAACAACAGGGCGAGAACTTTTGATGGGGAAGTGTGGCAAATTCATAGCGGCCGCTAGTGTAACCCAAGGTCCTGGGCAAAAACGACCGCCACATAAAGTTTTTCAGTTTAAATCCTGGCATATTCCCCCTCACGAGGCATTGAGCCGATATACTTGGCGTCGGATATAAAAGCAATCATCAGCAGACCCGAGGAACACCCATGGCAAAGCGCGTATACCTATTCAACGAAGGCAGTAAAGACGACCGGGATCTGCTGGGCGGAAAAGGCGCCAACCTGTGCGAAATGACCAGCCTGGGACTACCTGTACCCTTCGGATTTATCATCACTACCAGCACCTGTCGCGAGTTCTTCCAGGCCGGCAACAAGTTGCCTACACTGCTGGAGCAGGAATACCGGGTCGCCCTGGACCTGGTGGAAAAGAAAATGGGGGCACGTTTCGGCGACCCGGAAAACCCCCTGCTGTTCTCGGTCCGCTCCGGGGCGCCCGGTTTCCATGCCCGGGATGATGAATACTATTCTCAACCTCGGGCTCAACGACGAGATCACCGAGGGCCTGGCGAAGAAAACGGGCAATCCCCGCTTCGCCTACGACTCTTATCGCCGCTTTATCCAGATGTTCGCCGACGTGGTGATGGAGGTGGACGGCAAGAAATTCGAGCATGAACTCAGCCAGTACAAGACCGCCCACGGCAAGACGCTGGACGTGGATATGACCAGCGATGACTGGCAGGAAATCGTGCGCATCTACAAAACCCTGGCGGACTTTCCGGAAGACCCCTTCGAGCAGCTCAAGATGGCCGTGGAAGCGGTATTTTTGTCCTGGCACACCCCGCGGGCCATCGTCTACCGGGAGATGAACAACATCCCCGACATTCTGGGCACAGCCGTCAGCGTGCAGTCTATGGTGTTCGGCAACTTCGGGGATGATTCCGGTTCCGGTGTGGCATTTACCCGTAACCCGTCGACCGGCGAACATAAGTTCTTCGGCGAATACCTGTTCAACGCGGCTGGCGAAGATGTAGTAGCAGGTATCCGTACCCCGCTGCCAGTGGAGGCGCTGGGGGAGCGCATGCCTGAGGTTTACGACGAGCTGTTCAAGACCCAGGCCCTGCTGGAAAAGCACTACCGGGACATGCAGGATATTGAGTTCACCGTGCAGGAAGGTGTGTTCTACATGCTGCAGACACGCAGTGGCAAACGCACTGGCCGGGCCTCAGTGAAGATCGCCGTAGAGATGGTTAAAGAGGGGATTGATCACCGAGAGCGAGGCATTGATGCGCGTCTCCACAGACCACGTGGAGGCCTTCCTGCATCCCATGGTTGACCCGGCTGCCAAGACCGATATTGTCGCCACCGGACTGGCCGCCAGCCCCGGAGGCTCCACCGGGCAGGTGGTGTTCTCCGCGGAAGAGGCAGAGGATGAAGCGGCCAAAGGCCACAGTGTCATCCTGGTGCGCAGGGAGACAACCCCCGAAGACATCCACGGTATGCGCGTGGCCGCGGGCATACTCACAGAACTGGGCGGCATGACTTCCCACGCTGCGGTAGTGGCAAGAGGGCATGGGGGTGTGCGCCATAACCGGCTGTGATGCGCTGAGCGTCGACTCCGCGGCGGGTACCGCCACCACCACTGACGGCGTGGTCATCAAGCGCGGCGATATCATCACCCTGGACGGCACCTCCGGCGAAGTCATGTTGGGCGATATCCCCAAGACCGAGGCCAGTTCCAGCGATGATTTCCAGGTCTTGCTGTCCTGGGCGGACAAGTATCGTCGACTCAAGGTCCGGGCCAACGCCGAAACGCCTGAAGATGCGGCTAAAGCCAGGGAGCTGGGTGCCGAAGGGCATCGGCCTGTGCCGCACCGAGCACATGTTTTTCGCTGCCGATCGGATCGATGTCATGCGCGCCATGATTCTGTCCGAAAGCAAGGAGGAGCGACAAACCTTTCTGGATCAGCTGCTCATATTCCAACACGATGATATTCTGGAATTGTTCAAGGTGATGGACGGTCTGCCGGTGACGATACGCCTGCTGGATCCACCCTTGCACGAATTCCTGCCCCAGACCGAGGAGGATATCAATGCCCTGGCGGATCGCATCGGCAAGCCGGCAGACAAGATTCGGGAAATTGCAGGCCGCCTGAAAGAGGTCAACCCCATGCTGGGCTTTCGTGGCTGCCGCCTGTCAGTGGTTTATCCGGAAATCACTGAAATGCAGGTCAAGGCCATTATCAGTGCCGCGGTGGATGCTACCGAGCAGGGCTACAAGCCCCTGCCCGAGATCATGATTCCACTGGTTATCAACGTGCGCGAAATCCGCCTGATCACTGCAGATCATCGACATGGGCATCCGCGAGGTACTGAAAGAGAAGAACATTTCCATCCCCTACAAGATCGGCACCATGATGGAAACACCCCGGGCCACTCTGGGTGCACACCGCCTGGCACCGGAGGTCGAGTTTATGAGCTTTGGCACCAATGACCTGACCCAGATGACTTACGGCTTCTCCCGGGACGACGCCGGCAAGTTCATACCCCGTTACCTGGAGAAAAAACTGATCGATGCCGATCCCTTTGTCACACTGGACCAGCGAGCGGTGGGCCGCCTGATGGAAATCGCAGTGAACGAGAGCCGGGCGGTGAAGAAAGGCATCAAGTATGGCATCTGCGGCGAGCACGGCGGTGACCCCCGCTCCATCCGCTTTTTCCATGACCTGGGCCTGGATTACGTATCGTGCAGCCCGTTTCGGGTGCCCATCGCCAGAATCGCAGCGGCGCAGGCCAACGTGGGGTTTGAACCCAACGACTGAGCTGAAAAAGCCTCAGCCGGCACGATACGGCGTTGAAAACACCTCGCCTAAAAGCGCCTACTGTTGGTGTCTCGCACTCGCCTGAGACTTTTTCCTAGTCGATCAGTAGCTCCTTCAGCTCAAACTTGAGTACCTTGCCCGCGGGGTTGCGCGGCAGCGCCTCTACGATATGCAGACGCGAGGGGTCAGCTTGTAGCGCGCCAGGAACGTCTCGGCGAACTCCCGCAGTTCCTCAATGGTCAGCTCCTGATCCGCGTGCAGTGCCACCACGGCGGTCACCGCCTCGCCCCACTTTTCATCCGGCAGCCCGATGACCGCCACCTCGGCGATGGCCTCGTGCTTGTACAGCGCACTCTCCACCTCGGCCGGGTAGATGTTCTCGCCACCGGAGATCACCATATCCTTGAGGCGATCACAGATGAACAGGAAGCCGTCCTCATCCACATATCCCACATCACCGGAGTGAAACCATCCCTCTTTATCGATGGCCTCGGCGCTGGCCTCGGGGCGGTTCCAGTAACCTTTCATGATATTGGGGCCGCGCAGGCAGATTTCGCCGCGCTCGCCCCTGGGCAGTTCCCGATTATCGTTATCAACGATGCGCGTGTCGCTGTACAGGGGCGGCTGGCCCGCCGAACCCAGCTTGCTGGTGGCCCACTCCGGGGTGAGAAAGGCGGAAAATGGCGCCGTTTCTGTCAGGCCATAGCCCTGGCAGAAGTCTATACCCCTGGCGCCGTACAATTCGATCAGGTTTTCCGGCACCGGCGCGCCACCACAGATCAGGTTCTTGATCGAGCTGAGGTCCGCATCCGCAAACTGGGGTTGCTGTGACATAAACAGGAACATGGCAGGGGCGCCGAACATATAGGTGGCTTTATAACGTTCAATATCCGTAAGCACCTGGCCCGGGTCAAAATTGCGCAACAGCACAACGGTAGAACCCGTGTGAAAAGAGCCCAGGGTCATAACATTCAGGCCCGCTATATGGAACAACGGCGCCACAGAGAGAATCACATCGTCCCGTGAGCCGCCAAAGGCCAGCATGGCGTTGAGGTTGTTCCACAGGATATTGTTGTGAGTCAACATCGCCCCTTTGGGCAGGCCGGTGGTGCCGGATGTATACATGATAATGGCCACATCGTGCTGATCCACCGATACCGCGGCGGCCAGGGGCTCAACCGCGGCACGTTCCGAAACCACATGGCGCCAACCATCGGCTTCACTCTCGGAGCTGAAGTACTGCCGACAGCAAAGGTTCGCCCTGGCCTGCTCCGCCACCGGCCGCAGTGCATCATCGACAACCAGCGAGTGAATGCCGGCATCATTAATGATGAAGGTCAGCTCTTCTGCGGTCAGACGGAAATTAAGCGGCAGGAAGATCGCCCCCAGGGCCTGTGCGGCAAACATGGTTTCCAGCAGAACGGGATGATTGAAACCCAGGTAGCCCACCCGGTCGCCGACACAGACACCCCCCGCCCTTAGCAGCGTCGCCTGCCGGCGCACCCGGTCGCCAAATTCCCCAAACAGGGTTTCCTCCCCCTCAAAAATGAGTGCCGTCCGTTCCGGGTTTAAATCGGCTCGGCGCAGCATAGTGGCGGCCAGGTTGGACTCTATAATTGATCTGTTCACGGCATACTCCTGTGATGGGCAGTTATGGATATGTACGCTGATGGGTGCAGCGAGAAAAGGGATACTATCACGGGGCGATTCGCCGTAGAATCATTCTCGTAAATAGCGGATATTATAGGGATCCTGCCCCATGACCGAGAGCACATGGCAAGTCTTCGACCTGGCGGAAATCAAGGACAAACTCAAGGGCGAGCCGGTTGAATACCTGGAGTTCCTCAATGTGCCCGCACTCAACTGTGGCATCTACTTCCTCGCAGCCGGCAGCACCGACATGCAGGCTCCCCACGACGAGGACGAACTCTACATAGTCATGAGCGGTAAAGCGCGTATGCGCCTGGACGGTGAAGAGCGCAATGTGGGGCCCGGCTCCCTGCTTTATGTCAGCGCCACAACGGAGCACTCCTTTTTCGAAATCGAAGAAGACATGACGCTGCTGGTGTTGTTCGCCGTTCAGACCAAAATCTGCTAACGTTGCGCCACTTTAAACGCAGTAGAGCAACGCCGTTATGACCAGCAGTTTCTTCCCTCCCCAGCGGACCCTGATGGGCCCCGGCCCCTCCGATGTCTCCCCCAGGGTACTGGGCGCATTGGCGCGCCCGACCATCGGGCACCTGGACCCCCTGTTCGTGCAGTTGATGGACGAAATCAAGGAACTGCTGCAGTACGCTTTTCAGACAAAAAATGAGCTGACACTGCCCATCTCCGCTCCCGGGTCCGCCGGCATGGAGGCCTGTTTCGTCAATCTTGCATCTCCGGGGGATAAGGTCATTGTTTGCCAGAACGGGGTATTTGGCGGACGGATGAAGGAAAACGTGGAGCGCTGTGGCGCCACTGCGATCATGGTCGAAGACACCTGGGGCGAACCGGTCAGCGTAGACAAGGTAAGCGCCGCTTTTGACCAGCACCCGGATGCCAGCATACTGGCTTTTGTGCACGCCGAGACCTCCACCGGTGTAAGAAGTGATGCCGCCACCCTGTGCAACCTGGCCACCGGGCGGGGCGCCCTGTCTATTGTCGACGCCGTGACTTCACTGGGCGGCATTGAAGTGCTGGCGGACGACTGGGGCGCTGATGCGGTTTACTCCGGGACCCAGAAGTGCCTGTCCTGCGTGCCGGGCATCGCACCGATCACTTTTAGTGCCCGGGCCGTTGACCGCATCAATAATCGTGTGCACAAGGTACAGAGCTGGTTTCTGGATATGCAACTGATCATGGGTTACTGGGGCGGCAGCAGCAAACGCGCCTATCATCACACGGCACCGGTGAATGATCTTTATGCCCTGCACGAGTCCCTGATCATGCTGCAGGAGGAAGGCCTGGAGGCCGCCCATCAGCGCCACCGCCGCAATCATGAGGGACTGGTGGCCGGGTTGGAAGCGATGGGCCTGGCCATGGCCGTAGCCCCCGAGTTCCGCTTGCCGCAACTCAACTCCGTACTCATTCCCCAGGGCGTGGACGACGCGGCGTTGCGCACCGCCCTGCTGCAGGAGTTCGACCTGGAAATCGGTGCGGGACTGGGCGTCCTGGCCGGTAAAACCTGGCGCATCGGACTCATGGGCTTTGCCAGCAACGAACGCAACGTCGTGTACTGCCTGAGTGCGCTGGAAGCGGTACTGGACGGGCAGAATATCGCTATTAACACCGGTGTCGCCCTGCCCGCCGCCAGGGCGGCGTTCAACCGATAGGGAAATCCCCGCGGCCGCTCAGCCCCCGGTAACCATACCCCACATCAGTGCCGCCCGGCCCTGGGCGGCATCGCGGTGTACCCGGTAGGCCGCATGTTCTTCCGGCGCCGCTTCCGGGCGCAACTCGATACTCCACAGTGGCGCCAGCTCATTGGGAATAATGGAGTATCGGATATCCATAATGCGGTTGGCGTAGCGCGGGTCGCGGGCGATATAGCCGTCACTGAACCAGCGAAAACGCTCTATATCCCTGGCCTGTTGTGAATTCCGGTCCAGCCAGGGCATGTCCCGGTCAATAACCAGTTTCTGCACGGAATCGCCGGCAAATACCTGTGGCCCAAGCCGGGCGCGCACCGCGTCCACATAGAACCTGTCATCCGTTTCATACACGATTTTCCACACCAGGATATTGGCAAAGCTGGGCTTGGCCTCCAGCCGCAGGGGCGTGTGACCGCGCTGCGCCGCCAGTGCGTAGCCCATCGCCATGGCCTCGTTACGCTGGGACAAACCCAGGGCCATATAACCCACAGCCCACAACAGAGCCAGGCGCGCGTACAGGGGCCGGCGTCGCCTGCCCGCCAAAATGACCCCCACAAGAACAGGAATGGTGAATAAGGGGTCGATAATGGAAATTGTATTCCAGGCTATACGCTGTTCACTAAACGGCCAAAACAACATCGTGCCATAGCTGGTGCAGGCATCGAGCAGCGCGTGGGTGGCATACCCCAGCGTACAGAACAGCCAGCTCTGGCGAAAAGACAAACCCCGCCTGCGACCGATGACATAATGCAGGACCAGCGCACAGATCAGGCCGCCGAAAGGAATAAATACCAGGGAGTGAGTGAACTGGCGGTGATACTCCAGAAACAACAGGGGATCGGTAGCGGAGCGAATCAATACATCAAGGTCGGCCGCCATACCCGCCAGAAAGCCGAGCAGCCCGGCGCTGGCCGCATAGCGACCGGCGCTGCTGGCCTGGGGCAACGAAGCGCCCAGTACACCCTGGGTGAGCGGGATCCATCAGCCGGCCCGACGCAAAGTATTCATGCCATGGGTGCTTGTGTGATCAGTCATTCCATTACTCTGTATAGATCGCCGGACGACGATTATACACTACCAAAAAACCACCTAGTCAATATCGAAGGAGTAGTACAGATCCACTGAGTTCTCCAGGCTGCTGACCACCTCAAGCCATAAGCGAGTACCCAGGTATAACCTGGCGGTGAGCACATTGATGGGCTCGTACAGACCAAACCCATAGGACAGGTATAACCGTCCCCCGACATAACCGCTCACTGTCGCGGCGGTATCGTCTCCCGACCCGTCGGCGCCGAATTGTATATCACTGACACCGGGAACCCGATTCAGCTCGGAAACCAGGGTTGAGCGGTTTACCACACCGGAGGCCAGGGATAGCGCCACCGCCGTACCGTCGGCGCCGGCGCCGGCATCCAGCCCCCTGCCCCGCACCAGGTAAGACATGGCTTCGCCCTGCGACATTGCCGGATCGGAATAGACCTCCAGTATCAACTCCTCCTGCAATCGCCCCCGTACCTGCACGCCCGCCGTCACATTACTGCCGCTTATGTCGCGCTGGGCGCGGACATCAAGCGCTGGATTAGCCGGCGTTCCGGTGAAGCTGAGCACACCGCGCTTGATCCGCAATTGCTGTTGGTAGGCGCGCAACTCGCCGCCAATGGTATTGAGGCTGCCAAACAACTGCAGCGGTTTCCCGGCCCGCTGCAACACGTGCAAGTCTCCGCCTAACGTGGCCTGCAGCAGGCTGCCGGTCACCTTGAAGCGATCCCGTATGCGCACCCAGACATCCATAGTGATGTCGAAAGGCAACTCCTCCCGGATCACTGCGCCGGTATAGTCAACCTCCACCACGTCGCTGGAAACCGCCACACTGCCCTCCGGCAATTGTTCGAATTCCAATACCCCCTTGTGTACGACAATCTCTCCAGCGATGCCCAACAAGCCCCGGGTGGCTGTTATGTTGAGATTCTCTGAAACGCGCAATTCGGTAGACGGCGGATACAGGATATTGTGTTTGCTCCCTTCCACAGCAAGCTGCAGGCGCAACTCGGGCTGGGTCACCAGGTCGCCGACAAGTTGCAGATCGCCACCGCCGAGCACGCCACTGCCGCGCACTTGCGCCCTGTCACCCTGCATTTGAAGGGTCAAATTCAGCTGATTCAATTCGGTGGGGTTGGCGACCATGGCCAGTCGCCCCCCGGACAGCTGCAGTATGCCACTGGCCAGGGGCTGATCTACTGTGCCGGACAGCTCCAGGTTGCCGTTGACTTCACCCTCCAGAGTGGACAGCGCCGGCGCAAATGATGCCAGAGCGCCGAGCTGAATCCGCTCAAAGCTGACAGAACCGGCCATGGCTTCATCTCTGTGGGGCGGCAACAGAAGATGCACATCGACAAGCTTGTGACCCTCCCGGTGCAATTCCCAGTCCAGGTTCAGCCCTGCGCCGTCGTAGCCAAAAACGCCCTCCCCCTTGTCCCAACCAATACTGGCGGTCTCCCCCTCACCGTGGTGTCGGGTGAGCAATAATGAACGGGTTCGCGAGTGCCCCCTGACCACGACGCCCCCGACGGAGTCCCAGCTGCCTTCAAGCTGAAGCTGGAGATTACCCTCCAGCTCGACATGGGATGGCAGCAGACCTTCAAACAGACTCATGTCGCCCACCACCTCAAGGCTGCCACTGCCCTGCACACCCAGCAATAACTCGCCGGGGCAAATACGTGTCTGCTGCTGTTGCCAGCAGTGCGCGTCCAGCACCAGCTGTTGTTGAGGTATTGACCATGCGGCCGTTACTGCCTCAGTCAATTGCCAGTTACCAATAGGCGTGTGCAAATTCGTTGGTGCCAGGCGACCACTCCATTGCTGATCCCGCAAACTTCCCGCCAGCTGGAGCTCACCTTGCACGTCGCCTTCACTGATGACAGAAACATGGTGTTGCGACGCAGTTCCGCCCGCCAGCAACCGCATTGAGCTGAGTTCGACACCGCCCAGCACGGCTTCTTTAACAGCGATGTCCAGTTTGAATGCGAGCTCGGCTACAACATGATAATTCCCCGTAACTGTACCCTCATCGATTGTCAGACCACCCCATTCGATATCCTGCAGTGTCCCGGATAGCTGCAATTCCTGCTTGCCAGGCGCCAACAAAGCCTGCAGCTGCAGTTGCCCACGGCTGCCCGGTTGCCAACGACCCAGGTCGGCCACCGCCAACTCAAACCTCCCCGGTTGTCCCTGCACACCCGAAGACTGCAATAGCAACCGGGCACCATTCAAATCAGCTCGCAAATTGCTGTTGGCGAGCCGCAACCCGCTACCCAGGCCACCGAAACCATTGATGCGGGCCGGCAGGCCATTGATATCGCCCCGCAGGTCAACATCGACCAACTCCACCTGCCAGGTTTCACCCTGCACACTACCATTCACCTGCACTGTGCCCTGCAGCCGGCCAAAGGCAAACTCACTCAGCTGCGGCAGGTCGAATCCCCCGGACTCCAGTTCCACCGCCCAGCGCAGTTCGTCTACCACCGAAATTTCGCCCGTGCCACGCAGGTCGTTTTCTCCCTCCCGGTCATGTAGCTGCAATTCCTCGAGCAGTATTCGCCCCTGGTCATGCCGGCCGGCCACAGAGATCTCCATAGACTGGTAACCCAGACCACTGACAATGGTCATCAGCTTGAACTGTTGTGCCGATAGAGAGCCTTTTGCTGACATCGTCAGGGGGGACTCCACCAGCACATCAGCCAATACTTCCGGCATCTCGACGAAATCAGCAAGGCGCAATGCTTCCGGTGAAACAGCGCGCCCTGTGGCACTGAAAGGCAGTTGCCTGTCCAGCGTGTTAAGCTGTGCCTCGACGGCTAACTCGGGAGCCCCCGCCGAGACCATGTCCAGTGTCAATGAAGCGAGTGTGCCGCCAGCGGACAGTGCAAGCTGCCGCCCGTGCAAGCCTGACCACAGCGCTGGTGAGTGAGCCAGGCTAACATCAAGGTCGACCTGCAGCGGCCAGTCACCCTCAAAATCAAGCGCGCCCCGCCCGGACAGCTGGCCCCAGGTCGTGCTTGCAACACCCAACTGCATCAACTGTAATTGTGTATTGCGCCAGGATCCTTGCAGCACAAGGCTTTGCAACTGCTGCTGCGTACCGTAAAAATTCCAGGAGGGCCGCTGCAGCAGCAGCTCACCAACCTTCAGTTCCAGCGGGAGATCTATGCGCGACAGGACAATGGTGTCCGATACAGGGTCTTTTACTGTCTCGGCTTCGCGCAGTTCCAGGTGCGCCTGCGCGATAACAGCACTTATCACTTCTATGGTCGAACCGCTAATGCGCAACTGCAGGCTGGCGGGACCCTGGCGCCACTCCCCGTCCCGCCAATGAACACGCGTGGACTCGAGTTCAAGGTCGTCCACCTCAACAGCAAACGGAAAAACGATTAACTCCCTGTCTGTCGTATCCCCTGCGGTACTGTCCGGGGTCGGCTCACCTGCGGTGCCGGGCAAGACGGTAATATCCAGATGTTCAACTTGCAGTTGGTGAAAACAGATCGCGCTGCGCCAGAGACAGCCCGGTGCCAGTACAGTGACAAGATTGCGCAATTCCAGCGTCACACTAGCTGTGGGCAGCAGCAGTCGCTCAACCCGCAACTGCCCGTCAAGGCTGCCGCTACCGTATTCAATTTCAAGCGGAGTAAACCGGTCAACCATACCCAACAGGGCGCGACTGCCCTGCTCGGTAAACGGCGCCCACAGCAGCGCCACAAAAAGCAGCAGCACGAGTAACAATGCCGTCCGCCACAGCAACCTCAAAACTCCGCCCCTATCGTCAGGTGCAGATACCAATCAGGGTTTTTATCGCTCAGGCTATTGGCCAACTCAACGCGAATCGCGCCCACTGCAGTGATGTAGTGAACACCGAAACCGGCACTGTAATTGACATTGAATTCTCCTTCGTCAAAAGCATCACCCGCATCGCTAAACACCGCGCCACGCCAGCTGTCTGTGAAATAGTACTGGTACTCGAGACTGGCAGTGACCAGCCTGTCACCACCGACTACCAGGGTCTTCTTGCGGCCGTTTTCCTGGATAAATTCGATTTCATTACCGATAGATTGATAGGCGAAACCGCGAATACTCTGGTTACCCCCGGCGAAAAAATTGAGAGACGGCGCCAATTCCGTCCTGTCACCGCTGGCAATTTCCACCAAGCCGAACCCGGCCCGACCAACCACCCGGTGCCGCGGCAGGGGTGTAATAATATAGCGTAAATTAGCGGTAAAACGTGCCAGATCGATATCAGAACCAAGCTCCTCATTGCCCACTTCCAGGGTATACAATTGATTGAAGCCACTTTTCGGGTCCACTATGGACCCGCTGGTGACCCTGCGGGAAAGGGTGGCGCCAAGCAACAGATAATCATTGGTCGCATCCAGTTGTAACACATCCCAGGACTCGTTGAGTCCACGCAGTGAATAACTGTGGATCCATTTCCCCTTCCTGACTTCCCGGCGAACACCGAGCTCATCCTGCCTGCTGTCCAGGTCGCCATACTCATTGTCTTCGGTTCTGGCCCACAGCTGCAGGATATCGTTGAGCGGGTGCTTCAGGGGGATAGTGTAGGTAAAACGGCCACTGGGGTTTACCTGGGAGTATTCCAGGCGTGTTACCTGGCTGTGGCCGTAACGATTGATCTTTGGTGTTCGCCAGGTGAGGGAAACCCGCTCCTCGGTATCCGTACTGTAACCGATACCCACATCGAAACTGTGACGTTTGGCGGCCTGCAATTTCACTTCGATAGGCACCTCGCCATCTTGAGCCTGCTCGCGCATGGGCAGAATGATGACACTGGAAAAATAGTTGGTACGCTGTAGTTGAGCTTGAAATTCCTGCAGTTTGGATTGTTCGAAATAATCCCCCTGGTGAAACGTTCTCAAACTATCCAGCAGCTCATAATCCACCATCTCCTCATCATGGATTAAGGCACCAAAGCGGTAGCGGCGCCCACTGTCGTACTGTATGAACACATCAGCGCTACCGGCGGCGACTTCCACCGTCACCCTGCTGGACGCTATTGTGGCATCCAGGTACCCACGTCGTTGCCCCAGTGACAGCAAGCTGTTCCTGAAATCCTCATAGCGGCCGTGGTGCAGCACATCCCCTGAGGCAAAGCCGACATTGGAAATCAGGCGGGTAAACTCCAGGTCATCGGCTGCGGCGCCCACTAACTGAATGTTGATATTGCGGATCAGCACGGGTGCGCCGGGGTCTACAGAGATTACTAGCTGCCAGACGGGCTCTGTACGCTGTACATCTATGTCTATATCCGGGCGATAATAGCCCAGCGCCTGCAGGCTGCGTTCAACCCTGTCTCTGGCGGACACCACAAAATTCAGGCGCTCCTGGGGCGATTCAGGGTCATCCCCCAGCCACGCCAGAACATTCTGCTGTAACTCCGGTTTTGCCTCCAGGCCGGCAACGGAGAAAGTCAGGCTGGCCGCGCCTGACCCAGGCAGGGTGGAGTAGGAGAAGGGCCAGGCAAAGTCTGATCAGGCGCGGCATCGGTTTACGGGTAAATGGTGCGAGGGCTAAGCTTAGGCCAGACGCGCACTGCCCCAATAATTGAAACTGGCAAATTTTGGAGAGCTGGGCAAGTAGCTGGACTCCAGGTCGACGAGTTTAAAACCTCCAGCGTCAAGTATCTGTGGAATATCGCGATTCAGGTGACAGCCGCCCACAATACGACGCCAGAAAGGATTGATGCGATCCTGCCATTTACGCACACCGGCATCAGGGTGCCATCCCGTGCTCGCAAAAAATAAGGCTGCCTCCGGGGCGCAATACCCTGCCCATACCGTGTAATGCCGCAATCGGGATCGGGAATCGTACACAAAGCATAAGTGACCAGCACGGTATCCACACTGGCATCATCCAGCGGAATATGCTCCCCCGACAAACCGATGAACTCAACGTCAAACTCCAGGTGTGCAGCGCGTTTTCCGGCCAGCTCCCAGGATTTTTCCGAGGGATCAAGCCCGATCAGGCGCTCCACCCTGCTGGCATCGTAGTAGGGCAGATTCAAACCCGTGCCGATGCCAACTCTCCAGTACCGTACCCGTCGCCAGGGGCACCACTTTTTCCCGCTGCTTCATAATGGGTTTGGTACCGCAGGCACAATTAATGAATCTGGGTAGAATATACTTTTCGTAAAACCCCATGGTCGACACTCCTCAGTTAGTCTGAGCGCCATTATAGTCTGATGCAATGGGCAAAAATACGATAAAGTAGGCCCAATGCTAGCGGCGAAATGGAAATACGATGTTTGAAACACTGGAAGTTGGCAAGCGCATTAAAAATAGCGACTTCAATGAGCGGGAACTGCCATTGCGGCAGAAACTGCTGGCAGCGCAATTTGAGCTGGCCGAACATGACTACCCGGTAATTATCGTGGTGGCCGGGCTCGATGGTGCCGGCAAGGGCTCACTGGTGCATCGGCTCAATGAGTGGATGGACCCGCGTGGAATAGAAACCAACACGTTCTGGGAGCACTCTGATGAGGAGGAATCCCGGCCGTTTTTCTGGCGCTTCTGGCGCAGGCTGCCTGCCCGGGGCCAGATCGGCATATTCCTGGGGTCCTGGTATACAAAACCGTCCCAGGCTGCCGTCGATGGGGAAATGAGCAGTGAAGAATTCTCCGGGTACTGCAAGGAGATCGAAGGGTTTCGAGCGTATGCTGGCCGACGATGGCACTGTGATTGTCAAGCTCTGGTTACATGTCGGTCGTGAGGCCCAACGGCAACAACTGGAAGAGTCTGCGCCGGGCAAACAACAAAACCCCCGGGTAACCGACACACCCTACGATTTGCAGTGGCAAATACGACCGGGCGATCGAAGTCTCGGAGGAACTGATTCTGGCTACGGATTCCAGCCACAGCCCCTGGCACCTGATCGAGGCCCAGGACCGCCATTACCGCGATATCACCGCGGGGGAATTCATACTCAAAGCCATGCAGGCAAAGGCTTCTCAGCAAGCTCAGAATAACAGCGCGCCAGTCGTTTACAGAGGTTGAACCCCGCAGGGACCACAGCCCACGGTACTGGACAGCGTGGACCTGAGTCAGACGCTGGATAGGGAGGACTATAAACTCAAGCTGGCCAATTATCAGTCCAGGCTGCAGGACCTCGCATGGCAGGCATATCGACAAAAGCGCTCGGTGGTAGCGGTATTCGAGGGCTGGGACGCCGCGGGCAAAGGCTCGGCGATCCGCCGGGTGACCCGCGCCATCGATCCGCGGCTGTACCGGCTGATTCAATTCGCCGCGCCCACCGACGAGGAGCGGGCCCATCACTACCTGTGGCGATTCTGGCGTCAGCTGCAGCGCGATGGCCGCAGTACGTTTTTTGATCGTTCCTGGTACGGGCGAGTGCTGGTGGAACGAGTTGAGCAATTCGCCACCGAGGACGAGTGGCAGCGCGCCTACAGCGAGATCAACCAGTTTGAACAACAACTGGTGGAGCACGGCTCAATTGTGCTGAAGTTTTGGATACATATTGGCAAAGACGAGCAGCTGCGGCGCTTCAAGGCCAGGGAGCTGGAAGCTCACAAGCGCTACAAAATAACCGAGGATGACTGGCGCAACCGGGAAAAATGGCACGACTATGAGGTCGCGGTGGACCAGATGGTAAGCCATACCAGTACCCGGCATGCGCCCTGGACCCTGATCTCCGGCAACGACAAGCCCTACGCCCGTATACAGATACTCAAAACCTTTTGTAAAAGCATGAAACGCGTATTGGATGACTAGTGCTCTAAGCACATTAGATATAACAGGGAGTGAAGCATGCGAGCAATGGTACTGGAACAAAAAAACGGCCCGCTGCAGCCAAGGGACTTGCCCATACCCAGCGCCGGTCCTGGCGAGCTGTTACTCAAGGTGAAGGCCTGCGGAATCTGCCGCACCGACCTGCACGTGCTGGATGGCGAGCTGAGCGAACCCACCCTGCCCCTGGTGCCCGGACACCAGATCGTGGCTGTGGTCGAGGATATTGGCGCGGGTGTCAGTGGTTTACCCGCGGGCAGAGGGTGGGCGTGCCCTGGTTGGGCGGTACATGTGGCCACTGCTGGTACTGCAGCCACGGTAAGGAAAACCTGTGTGACGAGGCGCGCTACACCGGGTACCAGATCAATGGCGGCTTTGCTGAATATACGGTAGCGGATGCCTCCTATTGCTTCCCTATTCCACCCGCTTATGACGATAAACAGGCGGCGCCGCTACTGTGCGCCGGCCTGATTGGTTACCGCGCTTACCGGCTGGTGGGACCCTGTCAAACCATCGGCCTCTATGGCTTCGGGGCGGCCGCCCACATCCTGATACAGGTGGCGCGCTACCACGGCCAGGAGATCTATGCTTTTACCCGGGAAGGCGATGACGAAGCCCAGGCCTTCGCCCTGGAGTTGGGCGCCGCCTGGGCCGGAGACTCACGCCACCAGCGATTCACCGTCGAGCTGGACGGGGCCATCATTTTTGCCCCGGCAGGAGAACTGGTGCCCCAGGCCTTGCGGGCGGTGCGCAAGGGTGGCCGGGTGGTCTGCGCCGGGTAGCCACCTGTCGGATATCCCCTCTTTCCCCTACGAGATACTCTGGGGCGAGCGGGAAATATGCTCTGTGGCCAACCTCACCCGCCAGGGACGCGGGACGAATTCCTGCCCCTGGCGGCGCAGATACCGGTGGCGACCACCGTGCATGTCTACGCGCTGGAGCAGGCCAACGAGGCGCTGGATGACCTGCGCCACGGTCGCTTCAGCGGCGCTGCGGTGTTGGTGCCCTGACGCAACTTCCAAAGACCTGGCCGGTTAAAACCGGCCCTACCCGCTGTTGTATTTTCGCCGGGTGTGCGCTGCTTTAGATTCCCGATTGGGCCGCCTTGATTTCCTTCACGTGAAACACACCGAACAGGAAAACATTGAACAAGTGGCCCACAAGAGACCCGCCCGCACGCTGGCAAGTTTTGAAGAACACTACAACCTCCACCGCATGCGCTACCGCCAGGATCAATAAAATTTTGGCCGACCATGCTCCCGCCGGGCTGCCGGCCTGGGTAAGCGCCAGAGCCGCTAGTATTACGTAACTTACCAATAAGACAATTTTTGCTACTGACATAGTAACCTCCTGCGGATTAGTTATTGTAGGCTTGCGGGTCCAGCCGGTGCATTTCCGCTTCTATCCAACCCTCGACCTCCTCCATCAATTCCCCGGGCTCGCGGCCTTCGGCTGGTATCGGCTGGCCGATAGATACGTCAATAACACCTGGAACGAGTGAAAAAGAACGCGCCGGCCAACACCGCGCCGAAGTGACGGCAATGGGTATGACACAGGCACCGGTCGCCACCGCCAGCCGGGTAGCGCCACTCCTGTAAGTTCCCTTCTTGCCCCGTTCGATGCGGGTACCCTCTGGGAACATGATAACCCACTTGCCTCTATCCATCACCACCTCGCCCTGCTCCGCCACTTTAGTCCATGCCTGGGCGCGCTGTTTACGGTCGATATGGATCATCCCCAGGCTGCCAATACTCCAGCCAAAGAACGGGATGCGCAGTAACTCCTTTTTGAAGACATAGGCCAACGGGTGAGACGTCATGCTGGGGAAGAAAAATGTCTCCCAGGTAGACTGGTGCTTGGGGCACAATATTACCCTTCGCATGTCATCGGCCGCCGGCAGGTTCTCAGCGCCCTGCACGCGATACTGCACACCGCCGAGGATACGCGCTGCGACAACGACCCCCCTGAGCCAGGGAGCCGCAAACCACCACCAGAGCTTGTCGTCCGACAGAAAGAGCGAGCAGACCACCAGGGCAAACCCGAAGGGTATCACTGAGATGACTATCCAGATAAAAACCAGGAGCGATCGAATGGCATTCATGCATAGGTTCCATAATTACATGATGAGGTATTAAACCAGAATGTGGGTCCCAGAGAAAATCTGCGGCCTGCTTTCTGGTGCAAATCGGGTTAATATTAACACTTCAATAGCCACAGGATCTTCCCGCGATGAATAGCAGGCAACAATCAGGCCTCCACCCACTGGCACATGGCGCCTATGCCTGGCTCGCCCCACAGGGCAGTTGGGGTTGGAGCAATGCCGGACTGATAGTCGATGGCGATGAATCGCTGCTGGTAGACACCCTGTACGATCTGGAACTCACCGGGCAGATGCTGCGCAAAATGCGCGAGGCAGAGCCCCTTTGCCGCAGTATCGACACCCTGGTCAACACCCACGCCAACGGCGACCATTGCCATGGCAACGAACTGGTCACAGGCGCCGAAATCATCGCATCCACCGCGTCCGCCCTGGAAATGAACGAGTTGCCCCCCGAGGCCATGGCCGCCATGATGGATGCGGCCAGGGGAATGGGGGCCGTTGGTGAATATTTCCTGCACTGCTTTGGCCAATTCCGTTTCGACGGCATCCGTCACACACCCCCTACCCGTACTTTCGACGGCGAACTGGACCTGCATGTGGGCGACAAACCCGTGCATTTGATTGAAGTGGGCCCGGCGCACACTCGTGGTGACGTGCTGGTACATTCGCCGACTGACCGTGTCGTGTTCACCGGCGATATCCTTTTTATCCAGGGCACACCGATTATGTGGGAAGGGCCGGTCGCAAACTGGATCAAGGCCTGCCTGCTAATAGAAGATATGGATGTAGACCTGATTGTACCCGGCCACGGCCCCATCACCGACAAGCACGGGGTTGTTCAAGTCCGGCACTACCTGCAGTACGTGCGCGATCAGGCAAAAACGCGCTACGATGCGGGTATGAGCGCCTTCGAGGCCGCAAAGGATATAGAGCTATCAGAGTACTCCGCCTGGTCAGACCCGGAGCGCATTGCGGTCAATGTCGACAGCCTCTATCGGGAGTTTTCCGGTGAAAAGACCGCCACAGATATCCTCGAGTTGTTCGGCAGGATGGCTGAACTGGCGGGATTTGGTGCGGCCGACCGAGGTGTGACCGGCACTGATGTGTCCAACCCAGCTGCGCCCGGTAGCAATCCGCCCGGTGCGGACAGCGCAGACAACTAGAGCTCATTTTGATCCCGCAGCTGGGCAGATACTTCCAACTCGCGGCACTGTCGCTACTTTTGCTTACTGCGCCGTGTGTGGCAGAGGATGGGGCGCCAGTGTCACTGGAACGCGGCGGGCGTCAGCTGGAAGTACAAATAAGCACTCAATTCGACCCGGTCATGCAGCACAACCTGCAGCAGTGGATCGAGTTTATCGCCGATACCCTGTTGCAGGTTTACGGCCGCTGGCCGCGGCAGAACTGGCAAATTTCTGTCACTCCTGTTTCTGCAAGTGGCAGCGAGCCAATTCCCTGGGCACAGGTCCATCGGGGTGAAGTGGACCGGGTGGAGTTTTTCACTGGGGCAAAGGCCACTACACAGGAGCTGAAACAAGCCTGGACCGGTTATCACGAACTGGCCCACTTACTCATTCCCTATCAGGGCTGGGGAGACGCCTGGTTCAGTGAGGGCCTGGCCAGTTATTACCAAAACATCCTGCAAGCCCGCGCGGGTGTCCTGACCGAACAGGAAATGTGGCAGGAGCTCTATGACGGCTACCAGCGCGGCCTCGCCGATACTGCATTTGAGGGCCGGGACCTGCGCTCTGTAAGCGACAACATGCGCCAGGACGGTGGCTTCATGCGAGTATATTGGAGTGGGGCCTGGTACTTCCTGGCTGCAGACGCCCGACTGCGGCAGCAATCGCGCGGGCGCCACAACCTGGACCAGGCTCTGGCAAAACTCAACCTGTGCTGTGCCGATGACCCGATGTCGGCCCCGGCGATGGCGCGCAAACTGGACGAATTGAATCGTGTATTGCTGTTCCAGCCGCTTTTCGAACAGGTCAGCACCTCATCGCGCATTCCGCCTTTCGAGCCAATATTCGCCAGCCTGGGCATTACTGTTACAGACGGCGTGGTCCAGTTACAGAGCGAGGGCCCGGGCGCCGTGCTCAGACGACAAATTGTTGTCAGCAAGACGCAGTAATTGTGCGGCGACGGGGGTATACTAGACGGTTTGTAAACTAGGCCAGACCGGCATCAGGACCCTTTGAAGAAACCAGTATCTAAAGCCGACATCCGCAACCAACTGCAACAGGAAACCGAGCGCTTCCTGCAGCGCGGTGGCAACGTGGAAAACGTGCCTCAGGGCATCAGCGGCAAAGACCCTGGTGATGCGCCCCTTTTCCTCAACCGCAGGCTATTTCTCGAGCCCAGAACCAAGCGCACACTGGTACCGGAAGTCGTTGCCGCTATCGAAGCCAGGCGCAAGGAGAAATTCACACACAAACCGCAACGCAAACGCAGCCGTCTGCCGCAGCCTCGCCGCAAGGTGATCTACGATGATTTTGGGGAGCCGTTGCGGAAGGTTTGGGTGGATGAATAAAAAAAAGGGGCCGAAGCCCCTTTATTATTTGCCGTTTACCCTATGACAGGCGACGACGGATACCGCTCAGCATACCACCCAGCGCCAGGAAAGCACCGCCGGCCAGACCGATCAGGAACAACGGGCTTGCCGTGGTAGGCATTTCCGTTACCGTCTCGATAGCCACGAACTCAGACTCCACATCTTCTATCGCCAGAGCGAAGCGGTCTTCGGGCAGATAAACATTCAATTCCTGCCCGCGCATCAGATCACTGGCGCGATACTCGCGACCTGCGATTTTTGCACGCCAGCTGCTAGCCAGAGTTACACTGCGGCTGTCACCTCGAGTACCGTCGGTGTGTATGGGGCGGAAGGTCATGGTGTTGCCACGCACACGAACCACCTCAATAGAAGTCTTGGCGAACAACTTGCCATTCTTCTCATACACGGTTTGGCACATAGAGCCAATATCGGGGTTAGCGGCCAGCACTTCGGCAGACCAGTTCAGGTCGGCACAAGTGACTGTGCTGCTCTGCACTTTACCCGTACTGGTTGTATCCTGAGCCATCAGCTGACCCGCTGACAACGCAAGCGCCATTCCTGCTATTACTACCATCTTCTTAGACATGTCAAATCCTCCTTAGTTTTGGTTGACATTAGTTGTGTCGAGGGACGCGGTTACGATAAATCGCTTGGGCGCATGCCCGACAAAATAAAATGGGTAACAGGTTACGAGTGTAACCGTCTGATCATCTGTATCTCGCAACAGGGTGGTATCTGCTATTGCCACCACTTTTGTCGCCTTAATTTTAAAACGTTTTTCCCCTTCCAGCGATTGCAGCACGATGACATCGCCTACCTGTACATCCTTCAGCACCCGGAAATAGCCGTCGCGATGACCCGAAATGCCGATATTACCCGGCTCATGGGGATAGGCCATACCGTCGATGATACCGGCCCCCCGATCCATCACCAGGTCGGTGTTAGTGGAGTAGATCGGCACTTTGAGGCCGACAGAGGGAACTTCGAGTACGCCCAGCACCGGCGGTAAATCGGCTTTCAAACTGGCCTGATAATCGGCAAGCCGCCCGGGAGCCCACAGGCTGGTGTCTGGTTCACCGGTGTTTTCAAAGTCCTGGGTGACTTCAATGGCGTCTGTCGCCGGGGCAGACGCTTGCGCCATCTGCTCAAATTCAGCAATACCGTCCTGGCGCTGAACCTCGCCCTGGGCGAGTTGCACAACAAAAAAGCCCGTCAGCGCAATACCTGCCAAATAACTCAGCAACTCTCCTGATCGAAATGCCAAAAAACTCAGTTTACGCGGCATATTTTGCTGCTTTTCCCCTACGCTCGAACACAATTACCGCCCGCATATCTTTCCAGGCACCTGCCCAGGTTCAAAATGCTCAGGCATATATATTAGTATGTATTGGTAAAGATGCTAGCTTATTCCATTATTGTCAATAACTTAAGTCATCTAATACTAATTTTGCATTCACTGCAATACCCAATTAACCCCATGTCTCTTGCTGAGCAATACCTGCTGAGCAATCTCTTGCAACTCAGTGCGCTGCTCGCTACCTTGATAACAAAGCCACTAAGGAGTCGTCCACTTGAACACCCCCATCAGCCCATTTACCGTAGCCATTGCCTACTCAGAACTGGAAGACCTGCAACAGCGACTGGCCCGGACCCGCTGGCCAGAGCGGGAAACCACCGACGACTGGTCTCAGGGCATCCCGCTGGATTATACACGTGAGCTCGCCAATTATTGGGCATCGGCTTACGATTGGCGCCGTTTTGAAAAAAAGCTCAACGGCTGGCCACAATTCAAGACCGGCATTGAAGACATCGACATTCACTTTATCCATCGCCGTAGCCCGCACGAAGACGCCCTGCCCCTGATCATGTCCCATGGCTGGCCCGGTTCGGTGGCGGAGTTTCACAAAGTCATCGACGCGCTGGCCGACCCCACCGCCCATGGTGGTAAAGCGGAGGATGCCTTTCATGTGGTTGCACCCTCACTGCCGGGTTACGGGTTCTCCGGGAAGCCGGCCAGCCCCGGAACCTCGGTGGTCAAAATCGGCCATATGTGGGGACAGTTGATGGACAGGCTGGGCTACGACCGCTACGTGGCCCAGGGCGGCGACTGGGGCAGTATCATCACCCAGAGTATGGGCCAGACCGAAACCCGACACTGCGCCGGCATTCACATTACCCTGCCCATCGTCGCCCCCGATCCGGACACCATGGACAATCTCACTGAACAGGAGCAATCCGCCCTGCAGGCAATGACCTTTTACAACGACTGGGACTCTGGTTATTCCAAGCAACAATCCACCCGCCCCCAGACCTTGGGCTACGGCCTGGCCGACTCCCCCGTGGGCCAGATGGCCTGGATCGTGGAGAAGTTCTACGCCTGGACAGATTGTGAAAAAGACGGTATCAAACACCCGGAAAACGTATTGAGCAAGGACGAATTGCTGGACAACGTCATGATGTACTGGCTCAACAACACCGCCGCCAGCTCTGCCCGCCTGTACTGGGAAAGCTTCAATAAACCCAACCTGGATCCAATCGACATGCCGGTCGGCTGTTCCATATTCCCCAGGGAAATCTTCCGCTGTAGTCGCAGGTGGGCAGAGAAACGGTTCTCAAACCTGGTCTATTGGAACGAACCTGAGCGCGGCGGTCATTTCGCCGCACTGGAGCTACCCGAGGTTTTCCTGCGTGAGGTGCGCGGCTGCTTTAGAAGCCTGCGTTGAATTAAAAACCGGTGCCGGGCGTAAGCCGTCAGTCTTCGTAGTCGTCGCTGGTAATCAGGCTGTCGCTGAAAGATACTTTGCGGGTTGCCATGCCGCTCTCGTTGGCCTCACCGAGCCTCTCCGGGGGTAGGTTCACCTCGCCAAAATCAGAATCGTCAATACTATCGACATCGAATCCCGATGGGGGATTGACCGGCACCGGATTCAAAGAAGGCGCCGGGGCGGTGTCCAGATCTACCGCCGATTGCTCGCTGATATTAAAACCAACACTGTCCAGCGGGTGCGGTTTCACCTGTTCAGGCAATGACCCGGTAACTTGCGGCTCCACCGGTGCCAATGTGTGCGCCGGGGGCAAGCTGTCCACTGGTGGGGAGGTAAAAGAAGGGGCCACATCCGGCGCGGGGGCGCCACTCACTGTGGCTGCGTCTTCCGAGGTGACTGCCGGCTCCATACCGATTGACGGAGCACTGCCACTACTGCCTATGAATTGCAGGTTCTGAAGCGCCACATCGGAACTTCTGCGATTGTGCTGCGGATGCCCCGTTTGTTCTGCAAGGCCGGCCGCCCTGTTGGCTTCGGCCAGGTTTGGGGTTGATCCAGGGCCGGCAGCGCTAAGTCCAGCCAGGTAAGTATCCGGCGTCAACATGCGGGCCTGTTCTGCCAGGGTAGGACTGGCAACCGCAGGGATTGCGCCAGCTTCAACTTTTCCCGCCATGGGGTAGTGGCCCGCAGACTGCCGCGTCAAGCTTGCACCTGGCTGATCATGCGAAGTGCGATCGGGTCCGGTGGGTTTGGGGCCGGGCCGACCAATATCGTCCAGATCATAGGGAGAAGCACTCGCCCCCGCAGCGCCGACGGCCTGCTGCAATGGCATTTCAAAATCTTCGTCCAGCGTTTCCACACCCTGCTGCTCCGCGCGCAGAGCGCGTTGCTTCAGCACTTCATGGGCACAATCGGACCAACGGCCAAAGTGAGAAGACTCCGCCGGATCCGGCATGCGGTGTTTGCGGAAGGTGCGCATGGCCTCCATGAAACGCTGCTTCACTGCGCGGTAGTGGTAGATATGGTCCTCGGACTGTAAAGGCAGCACGTCCGAACCGCCGCGAATGATCAGCATCTGGGGAGGCAGCTGCCCCTGCAGGCTGTGCAGAAGATCTACCAGGAAACACAGCCTGAATGCAGAATGCAACGTGGTCTTGGCCTGGGTATCACAGGGGACATAGAGATAATCGCCCAGCTCGGAATATCCACTGGTGCGCATCAGCAGGTTGGCAGATCCGGACAGAGGTCCCAGGGCCAACTGCCCGTTGACAATAAAATCCGCACCCCCTCGCATCGCCTCCAGTGTCCCCGTGCGCCGCCCGGACTCAGCCAGGCCCCACTCGATAAGCGTGACATCGCGACCCTCGCTGCGCAGGGTATCGACGATATCATCCTGGGGCTCCATGGTATTTCGTGGCTCAACACTACCCACATCGGGCGGAATACCATGATCGGGGTTTTCGAGGGTGAGGCGCTCCATCCAACAGGCGAAAGGTGATTCCCTGAAGAGGACAAAGTCTTCTGAGGTGTAGGTTACGGCGTTATCGACACTGTAGCGATACATGGTTTACGGCTTGTTTCCCTTCATTGCTGAAAACAGCGCAAGGCAGATTTCCACCTAAGCCGTTTGTGTATTTATATATGAATGACCTGCGGGTGTCCACGCTATCGCGAAGAAAGTAACCAGTACGGGGCAAAGCGCGCAACAGGACAGTAAATCCTGCGCAAAAATTGAGCAATCATGTGACCTGCGGCCCATCGAGGCACACTTAGAGCCTGCGATAAACAGTGGCGCCCCCTACTACCGTGCGCTCCACCTGAAGATCGCGCATGGCCATGGGGTCATCCAGTGGGCTCCCCGACAACACCACCAGGTCGGCATACTTGCCCGGTTCCAGCGAGCCCCGGTTGCCCTCCTGAAATACCTGCCAGGCGGCATCGATGGTCACCGCACGCAGGGCATCCATGACACTGGTCCGCTGCTGTGGCCCCAGCACATCCCCGCCATAGGTGAGTCGGTGCACCTGGCTCCACACCGCCTGCAGGGGCAACATGGGGGTAACCGGCGTATCCAGGTGGGAACTGAAGCGCAGCCCATAATCCTGCGCCCACTTCGACGGACTCATGACCGCCGCACGCTCCGGCCCCATAAAAATATCCCGGTGGCGGTCACCCCAGTAGTAAGTGTGGGCTGTAAAAAAGCTGGGGGTCACGCCCAGATCCTTCATTCTCGCCACCTGGTCTTCACGCGCCATCTGGGAATGAATGAGTATCATGCGCGGATCCGGTACCGGATGTGCCTGTTGGGCAGCCTCGAAGGCATCCAGAATGTCTTCAATAGACTCGTCCCCATTGCCGTGAATGGCGATCTGGTAACCCGCTTTATGCAAGGCTTCCACCTGTTCGAACAAGCTCTCGCGCAGCACTGCCGGATAGCCCCGGTAACTCGCATCACCATGGTACGCGGTGTGGTAAGGCATGCTGAGATACCCGGTGTAGCCCTGAATACTGCCGTCCGCCACAATCTTCACGGCGCCCATCACCACTTTCTCGCTGTTGTAATCCTCGGGATCATAGTCTCCGTTGAATAATGACTCGCCAAACTCTGTTTCAAAGGGAAACAGCACCAGGCGCTGGGGAATCACCCCGACTTTACTGAACAGGGACAAACCGGTGGTCAGTTCTTTGCTGGTACCACCGGACTGGGCGGTGGTGACTCCGATAGCGGAATATTCATTCGCCGCCGCCTTCACCATGCGATAAAAGTCGGTGAGGCCAATATCGTTCTGCATAAGGGACATGATCGACAGCCTGGCGGTTTCTTCGAGCAAGCCGTTGGGCGCCGTGGAACCAGGCCGCCGACCGATAACACCTCCCTCCGGGTCCGGTGTAGTGGCATCGATGTCGACCAGCGCCAGGGCGACACTGTTCGCCACCAGCATATGGCCTGACACGTGCATGGCCACCACCGGATGCTCTGTAGAAACTGCATCCAGCTCCGCGCGAGTGGGGTGGCGCTTTTCCGCCAGCAGGGTATCGTCGTAGCCAAAGCCGGTAACCCATTTGCCGGAAGATGTTTTAGCCGCTTGTTTTTTCAAGGCGGCCAGCACTTCCGCCATCGTGTTTATCTCGCCTATAGGCGGGCTGTTCAGGTCCGCGGCAATAACGCGCATTCCCGAGCCGGGGAAATGCCCGTGGGCATCGATGAAGCCGGGCAACAGGGTCCGCCCTCGCAGGTCTACCACCTCGGTATTATCGCCTACCAGGGCCATGATCTCCTCGGTGCTGCCCACCGCCTCTATCAGTTCACCTCGCGTTGACAGGGCCTGTACCACGCGATTGTCCGCGTCCATGGTCAACACATCACCATTGATAAATACCTGGTGTACCGGCGGCACCGGCGCGCGGGTGGCGATCTTTACCAGCACGCCCAGGCCGGCCAGCAGGGCGAAAAATACCAACAAAATGCTTTTCCAGTTCATGCAATAACTACCTGCCTAAAACTATCTGTCTAAAAAATTCAAAATGCGGTCAAGCCACTTCGCCGATAAGGATGTCAGCCAGGCGCGTACGATGCCAGGCGGCGTCACCCCACAGCATCTGGCTGTGCTTTTGCCGCTTGAAATACAAATGCACGAAGCATTCCCAGGTAAAACCAATACCCCCGTGGCATTGCACCGAGCGACCCGAGGCGAAAGCCGCGGTCTCACTGGCTGACGCCTTGGCCATATGCGCGTACTCTTCCGCACGCTCGGGCTCGGTATCAATGGCACAGGCGGCGTTGTAAACCAGGGACTTGCTCTGGTCGATCTGTACCATCACATCCACCAGGGGGTGTTTTACCGCCTGGAAAAAGCCCAGCGGGTGTTCAAACTGTTGCCGGGTGCCGACGTATTCCACGGTGGTTTGCAACTGCCACTCCGCCGCGCCTATGATATCCGCCGCCAGTACCGTCCAGATCGCGGGCATGGCCTGGTTCAGCGCCGCCAGGCCATTGCTGGTCACCTCCTGTGCAGACACATCAGTGAAACTGATATGTGCCTGGTCGCGGGTGAGGTCCACTATTGCGTCCGGGATGACTGAGACCCCGGTCGCATCTGTAGCCACCCAGAACAGGGACAGCCCCGCCGGGGATTGTGCGCTGACCAGCAACCTGTCCACCTTGCGGGCATCCTGCACAAACCAGGCGGTACCGTTCAACTTGCCATTGGCGTAGACCACACCCGTATCGGCGCCGGACCATGAACCCTCGCCATTGGTGATTGCCAGGGTGGCAGAGCGCCCCTCGGCAATTTCTTCCAGCGCCGCCTCACCACCACCGCCACAGGCCCGCAGCACGTAAGTGGCATTGAGTGTGGCTAATAGCGGGCAGGGAAAGGCGGCACGCCCCAACTCCTCCACCAGACCAGCCACCGCTACCACCGGCATGCCGACACCACCGGCAGATTCCGGCACTGCCAGCATGGTCCAGCCCAGGTCCACCATGTGTTGCCACAGTGCACTATCCCAGCAACAGTCACTCATGCGGTCCGGATTCGGGTCACCGGCCACCAGGCTGTGCAGCCTGTCCGTGGGGAATTTATCCGCGAAAAATTTACGCGCGGTTTCCTTCAGCAGGCTCGCCTCTTCGCCAAAGCCATAATTGTCTGGTTGTGCCATCATCCCCTCCTTATTTCGACTTGGGCAGGCCGAGCACACGCTCGCCGAGTATGTTGCGCTGTACCTCGCTGGTCCCCGCGGCGATGGTCATGCCGTAGGAGTTCATGTACGCCATGGGCCACTGCCCGCCGGCGGGGGCATTATCATCCCCCAGGTAAAGCGAGGCACTGGCACCGGCCACCTCCACCGCCAGGGCCGCCGTATCCTGGGCGATCTCGCTGGCCAACAGCTTGTTCTGTAACTGCACCCGCAGGGGGTGGTCCAACAGGGCCGGCACGCGCGCCCTGCGCTGGTTCTGCGCCAACCCCGTTTCGCGGATTACCTGCTGCACGACCCGATCCCGCAGCAGCGGGTCCGCGGCAGCCGGCACACCGTCGCGCTTAGTATTGCGGGCCAGTTCGATCAGGTTGGCGGTATTGGTGGCATGCGTGGATTTGCTCTTCAGCCCGCCTGCCCGTGGGGTTTGCAGCTCACCGGCACCACGCTCATGCAACAGGGTGGTCATTGCCACCTGCCAGCCCTTGCCCGGTTCGTCCAGCCGATAACTGTCATCCACCTCCAGGTTTTCGAAAATAACCTCGTTGAAACCGGTCTCACCGGTAATCTTGATCAACGGCCGCACGGTCACCCCCTGACCCAGGACAGAGCGGATGGGCACCACAAAATAGGACAGACCATCGTATTTGTGGGACTTGTCGGTGCGCAGCAGGATGATCATCCACTCTGCGAAGTGGGCCAGTGAGGTCCATACCTTGTGCCCGTTGATCACCCATTTGTCGCCCTTGCGCTCGGCGAAGGTCTGTACATTGGCCAGATCGGACCCCGCGCCGGGCTCACTGAAGCCCTGGCACCAGATATCTTCCCCGGAAAACAGGCGCGGCAACAAACGCTGCTTGAGTTCCTCCTGACCGTGGTAAAACACCGTGGGGGCCGCCATTCCCAGGCCAATCACGTTGGGCAGGAAGGGTGTACGAGCGCTGAGCATCTCCTCATTGGCGATGCGCTGACAGTCGCTGCGTCCACCGCCACCGACCTCCTGCGGGTAATCACAGCCGATCAGCCCAGCATCATAGGCGGACTTTTGCCAGTCCTGCAGATAGGACAACTGCGGCGCCGTCATGATCTCCAGGGCGGAAAGAGGCAGCCGTACCGGCGGTTCTCCCGGTCGATTACCCTGCAACCAATCGCGACAATGCTGGCGAAATGCCGCCTGTTCCGGCGTATCCTTGCTGGCGCTTTCTGACATGAGCAACTCCCTGGGCCTATTTATAATAGTGACGAACCCGGAGGATTCTACCGATGGCTGAGGCAGCGCTCAATAGTGGGGTGGTTTTTCGTCCACCGGGCTGCCGGGCTGGTCGCTTTGATGCCCTGCCCCCGCCGCCTGTTCATCCTGGCGCAGCTTGATCAGCTCCAGTTGCCGCCTGAGTGTCAGGATCTCCTGCTGCTGCAGGGCCAGCGCATTATTGAGGCTCTGCACGGTGTCGTCCTGGAAGGCAAGCTGGCTCTGCATCTCCATCAGCTGTTGCCTGAGCTCATCGATTTCTCCCTTCACTGTGCACACGCCTCCTGCAATCGCTGCTTCCGTCCGGACAACAGGTTAATATACTGCCGTCCTCCACACAAAGACACGACCATTCCATGAGCAGGAACAAAAACACCGGCAGTCGACTGGTTTATTCAACCGCAGCGGGCCGGTTGTGCCCACAATGCCACCGGCCTATAGCGGATTGCGTGTGCGGCAGGGACCGGCCCGCCGCGGTTGGCGACGGTGTTGTCAGACTCCACAGGGAAACCAAGGGCCGCGGCGGCAAGGCGGTGACCGTCATCAAGGGCATCCCCCTGGCCGGGGCCGAATTAAAAGCCCTGGCCAGGGTACTGAAGCAAAAATGTGGGGTTGGAGGTGCCTTGAAGGACGACAATATTGAAATTCAGGGGGATCAGCGCCACATTCTCAAAACTGAATTAGAAAAGCGCGGGTACACGGTCAAAATAGCCGGAGGGTAAGCGCGATAACCGATTTTAAAAGATTATAGGCCCATGATACGGGTGTTTTTATAGATTTTCTGTCGATAGGCTCCCTGCGCCCTACCCCCACAACGGCTCATTTTTGTTGAGTTACATGGCTTTCCCAAAATTTTTGTGAAATAACACCTGCAAACCATTATTTTTATTGGATTTATTTTTTTTATGTGTTAAAAAGTTATCTGTGAGCTGGGAAAAGTCGGGAACTGGTAGCGATCTCCAGAACTGATTTAAGATAACCCGGCCACGCAGAACCATGGCAGTGAAACGGCAGTATCTGACAGATTTGTCATCCCTGCGAGGGAATGGGTTATGTACGTTACCGCAGAACATCTGAGAGACCAGGTCATCCGGCCTACCCTGAAATACATGGGGGCATGGACACAGGAATGCGAATCGTTCCTGCTCAACGTCGCCATCGACGCCCCTGACCTGGGCTTGTTTTCCGCGAGAAATGAAGGCCTGGGCCTGTTCCACATCACGGCTGCCCAGCACCGTGACCTGTGGGACCGGTATCTCGCTTTCAACCCGGATATGGCAAGCCGGGTAAGAGGGCTGGCCAGCCAGCGGGCTTTTCTGACCGACCCCGACAGCGAATTGCAGACCAACCTGAGCTATTGCACCGCAATCGCCTGGTTAATGCATAAACGCTCGGGCCTTGTTCTGGAAAAGGCGCCAACCGAAGCAATGGCAAGCGCCTGAGGTACACTAACCCTCAGGCCCCGCCCTCAAGTCCTACTGTCGCGCAGGGTTTTCCAGGCCGCGAGGTCTCCGGGCCGGTCGATATCGACCAGGACGGGCAATTCCGTCCAGTTCAAGTCCAGTTTTCGTATCGATGCCACCGTCTTCGCATAGACTTGCTCCGTCCCCCAGGGAATCTCCTCAAATAACGACGGGTGTATCTCTCTGGCGCCAATCAACACGTAGCCGCCATCCTGGGCAGGCCCCAGTACCAGAGGCGCGCTCCCCAGCGCACGCAGCGCCTGCGCCAGGTATGACCCGTCGATTGCCGGGCAATCACTGCCCACAAGAATAACGTTTGTATGGTGCTGCAAACCGCTCTGAATCGCCCTGTACATTCTCTCGCCAAGATCCGCGCCGCTCTGCTGCGAGATCCGGCTAACACCCAGCTCCCGGCACTGGACAAAAAGAGAGTGAGCGGCGTCACCAGCCACTGATAACTGGACCTCCCCCAGACGGGAACGTGCCAGCATTGCGCTGGTCCACAGCACCAGTTCACAGTGCAGCTCACAGGCCTCCTGCACCGAAAGATAAGGCATCATTCGCGTTTTGACCTGGCCCGCCAGCGGCGCCCTGGCAAACTGGATCAACAATGTCGAGTGGAGTTTATCGGCCACTGTTGGCTTCATCGACTATAGTAGTGCCGCCACAGACGCGCGGGCGGGACCCCGAGAAAATAAGCCAGGCGCAATAACCACATGCGCAGGACTGTTCTCGCCACCCCGCACTCTTCCCAGCGGCGACTGGAGGTTGTTACCGGCACATTAATCACCAGTGGCCGCGCCAGTCTGCGCAAGCGCTTGCAATAGGCGATATCTTCCATGAGGGGGATAGCATCAAAACCACCCGTGCGCTCAAACAGGCTGGTTTGCAGGAACAACATCTGGTCACCGGTGGCGACCCGGGAGAGGCGCGAGCGCTGGTTCATAAACCATTCAATGATCCGAAATACCGCTCTATTGCTACTGAGGCGCACCCGGCAAAAGCCCCACTGGGGCCGGCCCACCAGGCAGGCCTCGAGAGCTTCAGCATCAATTGTGGGACAACTGTCGGCATGCAGGAACATAATGTACTCACCACTGGCCACCCGCCCCCCAAGATTCATCTGCCCGGCCCTGCCTGCCTCTGAAAGCAACAACTGATCACTGAGCGGCATGGCCGCCGTCACGGTCTGGTCGCTACTGCCACCGTCTACAACGATGAGTTCGCTGCCCGGGTAACGCTGGCGCAAATCCCGCAGTAGCGCCACTATACCCGCCTCCTCGTTGAGTACCGGAATCACGAAGCTCACGCGCTGGTGTAACGCATCGCTGGACATCAGCCGTCCAAAGCACCGCCACAGCTACTTCCCTGGCCGGCAGTACAGCCGTAGCAGTGCTCCCCGGTAACGATTGGGTTACCATCCAGCGCCAGCCCAATCAACAGTTCAGAGATATGATGACGGGGTTTATCACGGGTCAGTAACGGCAACTCCAGCATCTGGTTGAAGTCACAATCATAAACGTAGCCCAACCAATCAATGCTGAGCAGGCTGCGACACATGAGGGTGGCCACGTTGGACGCACTGAAGCTATCGCGCAATAGCTGCATATACTCCACATACTGGCCCTGGGCCAACAGCACCGCTCCAAATCGGCTGATCGGCATATTGGTGATCGTAAACAGCTGGTTGAACCGAATACCGAAACGCTCACCGAGTTCTCGCCTGTAATCCTCCTGCAGCTCTCCCTGGGGCGGAGGCAGGACCGGACCCACCGGGTTATACACCAGGTTTAATTGCAACTCGTCGCCGTAGCCCAGTGCATTGAGCTGCCGAATGGCCCGGATACTGTCATCAAAAACCCCTTTACCACGCTGCTCCTCCACATTGTCCTTGAGATAACAGGGCAATGAGGCCGTGATTTCCACCCCCTGCCCAGCCAGAAATGTCGCCAGGTCTTCCTGTCCGGGCTCAAACATCACCGTGAGGTTACTGCGGTCAATAACGCGCACACCCAGCCGTCGCGCCTCGACAACCAGGTAACGAAAGTGGGGATTCAGCTCCGGAGCACCGCCGGTGAGATCCAGGGTTGTTGCGCCACTGCTGGTCAACAGGGAAAGTACCTGGTCGACGGTTTCCAGATCCATCAGTTCAGTTCGCTGGGGGCCGGCATTAACGTGGCAATGGACACAACTGAGATTACACAAATACCCCAGGTTGACCTGCAGGGTCTCCAGGCTGCCACGGTGGATAGGGGGAAAGTCACTGTGCAGTAGCAGCGGGCGGGTATCGTTCATATCTTGCCTGTGGTTAGGTGTAGTGTGGAGTTACTAGTACTGCGCCTGCTCCTCCTCGGGGGTCAGCAGGCGATGGACATCGCCCAACAGGTACTGGAACACTACGTTGTAAGACAGTACAGCCTGCACATAGTTGCGAGTTTCCTTATAGGGAATGGTCTCAATCCAGATATCCACAGGCACCCCCTCCCCCTCTTTGTTGCGCCAACGGTCGACCCGGTGCGGCCCCGCGTTATACGCGGTGAGGGCAAATACCCGGTTGCCGCCAAACCGATCCAGTAGTTGCCGATAATAGGCGCTGCCCAACAGCACATTGTACTCGACTTCGTACAGGTCAGAGCCCGCGTGCCGCCGCCCCAGGGAGGATGCCACCTGTTTGCCTGTAGCCGGCATCAGTTGCATCAGGCCCCTGGCGCCAACCGGCGAGCGAGCCTGGGGGAAAAAAGCGCTCTCCCTGCGTGCGATAGCCATCAACTCTGTACTGGGAACTCGCTGCACGGCGGCGTAGTGTTTGAACGTCTTCTGGTAAGGGGTGGGGAAACGCAGATCAAGGGCATCCCAGGCCTTGGCGCGATTGGCCGCATCTATCGCCATACGGTGCCAGCCCTGCTGCGAGGCCAGTTGCGCCAGTTGCTGCTGCCGGACAGGGTCGTCATCGGAATCCTGTAATACCTTGAACCACTCTGAGTGCGCCAGGTTTTCCTCTTCATGAAAGCGCAGTTCCTCAATACGCTGCACCACTGGCTGCTGCTGCAGGGGAACGGGCACCGGGGTTTCCAGTGTCAGGGGCTTGTTATTGAAAGCGTAGGCCCGCCCCAGTTTGTCCGCGGCGAGAAAACTGTAATAGCCCCGCTCCCCGGCCATGGATTGAAAAGCCTGCCTGGCCAACTCGCTATCGCCCCGCCGCTCCTGGGCAACGGCCTGCCAATAGCGCCAGGCGCTGTCACCCCGTTTTTGCTCCGATAGCATCGGCAGGGTTTGCTCCAGCGCGACCCAGTCCTGCTCGGACAACACCCAGCGCAGGCGTATTTCTACCAGTTTATCTTCCCCCAGGCGCGGGAGAGCACCCTCCAGCCAGGGGATGTTGGACTCGGTTTTGGCAAACAGGCTGCGCAGCGCGATTTGGTATTCGACTTTTTGGGTTTGCTTCGCGGAGAATTCCAGTTTGCCCTGGTAATCAGCCCATAGCTGCAGGGCTTTTCCCGGGCTGTAGCGGGCCAGGTAGGAGAGACCATGACTGGCGATATCTGCCGAATAGGGACTGCTGGCAGGCAGCGCCTGCCCGGCCAATTTATCCGGCTTGGCATACACTGCCAGCAACTTTTCAGACCAGGGCCGCAGCTCAGCGCTGCCCTTTCGGGCCACATACTTCATTAAGGAGCGCTGTCGCGCATCGAATGCCTTGAGCAGCCTCGCCCAGACCACCTCGTCGTCCAGTTCTCCGGCCTTGAGCCAGGCAGCAAACAGGGGGTCGCACTGTTTGGGCTGAGATTTGCCGTGCACCCACAGTCGCTCCGCCCCCTCCCAGGCCGCCAGCTTGTCCCCCGCGGCCAGCTTCGCCCTGAAGTAATAACACTTCAACTCCAGGGTGTTGGGCTCATCCGGCTTCACCTGCAGAAAATCCTGCCAACGCCGGTCCCTGCCCGCACGGTGCAGGTAAACCGACAGGAAACGATTGGGCAGGGGCGTATCTTCACTAAGACTGATAAAACGGCGGGCCTCAACGGGGCGCACCTTGTGTACCTGCCGCCTGAGCTGAAAATAATCGAGATAGATGGCCAGGGGATAGTCTTCCAGGGAGGGGCGCAATTGCTCGTACTCGGTCCAGCGGCCACGGTCGATGGCCTGCATGGCGTCGCTATATTCCTGCCGACCGGTGGACAGGGTTTCCGCCATGGCCTGCGCCGAGGTGATTAGCACGACGCCTGGCACAAGCTGCAACAGCATACCGGCAAAGAAAACCCCAACCCAAAACCGCACCGGTAAACACCCTCTTGAATAAGGGTATAGAGTGATACGCGTGGCTGTTAATTGCAATAGCGGTAGGCAAGTTTAGCGCGCAGGTCCCGCTGCGCGGTGTCATACTCAAGCCTATTGAGTGCTGCCGCAGGTAGCTGCTTGCGGGTATTTTTTGCCTTGCAAAGGCATGCTTTATCCTAACTGAGCAAGGCAAAAAATGCCCGGAAGCAGTGGAACGTATCCACTTTATCCCTAAGTCAGTGCCATTCGAGTACCCGATAAGGCGGGGCAGGCCCTCTGACCCTTTTGGTTCAAGCCTAGTAAACGCTGCCGTAGGTAGCTACCTACAGTAGCAAGCCCAGCGTGGGCACATCGATATTGGCGTAATCCATCACCACTTCCCGCCGCACAATGCGGTAGCCATCCTCTACCTGTACCAATTTGTCCCGGCGCTGACCACTGTAGATGAAATTGTCGCCACCGGGGCGGGCGTAATACAGATGAAAGTTACTGAGCACTGACAGCTCACCACCCTCGCGCCCCATCAACTCGATGTTGCCCACGATGCGCCGGGTACGCGCCGGTGGATTTTCCGACCAGGAGTTGACCTTGAAAGCGCGCTCTACCCGCACCATAAGGTGAATATAGGTCTCCTCGCGAATCGGACAGCCCATGGAGTCCGCGCCTTCCAGTTCGCGATCGACACTGATCATGTGCTCATTGCCCCGCTCACGATTGTTCACCAACACATTGGTCCGCGAGGGCATCAGGTAGCTGATATCCTCGCTGACCAGCACCAACCACTGCTGGTACTGGCGGTTATCCAGCAGGCGCGCTTCATGATAGTAGAATCGCTCGAGGTCGCGCTGTTGCTGCGGGCTGATTTGCAGTGACATGGTGCTCATATCTGGCCCTCCACCGCTTGCAGATCATCCCGCCAGCGAGCGAAGAAATGCCGGGCGTAGAATTCATTGGCGGTCACGCTGACCAGGCCCGGCAGCTGCGGATGAGGCTTTTCCTCACCCAGGCCAAGCCCGTAGAAATACGGCCGGTCATCAGCAAAATCGATATTACTGCCCTGGAACTGCTGCACCCACACTTCCGAATCCTCCTGTTCCAGCATGCCCCCGGGGCCGAAAAAAGAACTGTAATTGGTACGCAGCACCTGTTTGATATGGTCAGGCGCTTCTGCAGGCACCACAGCCCAGGACCAGTATTCCACTTTGCCGGGACCGCGCGGGTGGGACACCTTGAACGAGGTGTTGGACCACAGAAACGACAGATTGGGATAAACGCCATAGGTAAGCCCCTTCATCCGTGCCCGAATATCCCCTACCCGCTCGGCCGCTCGCGCCTGAACCTCGCGCAGGTACTCCTGCACCTCTGATCCGCCAAACAGTCCACCCATACCCTCCATACCCCAGGCCACTTCATCCACCGGACTATCCTCTGGCATCAGGCGGAAGGTGGCGCCGTGGCCCGGAGCCGTGACCGCGCTGTAACCCAGCTCCTCGATCATGTCCTGGGCCTCTCGCGGGATGATGGCACTGTGCAGAAATGCCCCGTGGTTGACGTCACCCAGCTGGTTCTCCACCGGCAGTTTCCAGTTGGCATTAATCACCCAGCGATGGGGTGCGCCCATAAATTCGATGCCGCCGGGAAAGCGCTCAAAAAAAGCGTCCAGATAGAAACGCATGTCTCCCAGGTAATCCTCCAGGGACACGATATTTTCATCAAAGCTGCCAAACACCATACCGCGCCAGGACTCAACCCTGGGCACGCTCTTGAGACCCAGCTGACTCTTGTCCGGCTTGTTGCACAGCGCATGTTCCTGGGGAATGGTCACCAGGTCTCCCGACACGGTGTAGGACCAGTTGTGGTAAGGGCAAATAAAGCGTTTGGTATTGCCGTGATCGGCCCGACATACGGGCAAGCCACGATGAGTACAGCTGTTGATACTGGCATGGACCAGGCCGTCCTCTCCCCGGGCAAGGATGATCGGTGTCTCACACATATAGGCCTGCACAAAATCACCCGGGTTCTTTATCTGGGATTCATGGCCCAAAAATAACCAGGACCTGCCGAATATTCCTTTTTTCTCCAACTCATAGACAGTTTGGTCCGACCAGCAACGTCGGCTCACCAGCGAGGCATCGCCATTAACCAAATCACTCACGCGCAACGTCACATAAACCCCCAAATATTATCAACCATTAATATTCTGGAAGTATATACATGTCACAATCGAAAAATCGAGGCATATATGCTATTTTTCGATCAATATTTAGCAATCAGTCGATAATTTATGAAATCTGGCGATAAACCGGCCCGCAAACAGACCAAGGGAGAGCGGACCGCCCTGCGTATTATGGACGTTGCAGAGGACCTGTTCGCCACCCGGGGCTACGACGGGACCAGCCTGCGCCAGATCGCCGATGGTGCAGGCATCAAGGAGCCGGGCCTGTACAACCATTTTGCCGGTAAACAGGCTCTTTATGAGGCGGTACTACATCGGGCGCTGAACCCCATGGCGGAAGCATTGGAGCAGCACATAGAAGGCGCGTCCGGGCTCAGGGATTACACTGACCTGCCCGCTATCATGACCGACCTGCTATTGGCGCACCCGCAAATGGCCGCCCTTTTCCAGCAGGCCATGCAAGGCGACAGCACATCAATTGGCAATCAATTGGTCGGCGACTGGCTGGAAAAACTCTTCAGCCAGGGCATGCGCAGCCTGGCGGAGTTTGGGGCGCCCGGCGTAGGGGCACCGGGCGTGGCGACACCCGGCGAGCAGGATCGAGCAACACTGGCGATCAACCTGATTGCCATGTTTAACCTGACTACCGGCTACTTCCTGTCCCAGCGAGCACTTACCTCCCTGGCCGGCGGCGAGCTGCAGGACCCGGATAACATTGCCAGGCAAAAACGCTTACTGCGCAAGGTTATCCGGGCCATGTTGATAAACTAGTCGATTTCGATACGGCGACGTTCGACCTCTTTCTCCACCACCTTAGGCGCTTTCAGCTTCAAGATACCGTCCTTGAACGACGCCTTGATATCGGCTTCGTGTACGTCGGCCCCGAGGTTGAAGCTGCGCATGAATTTTCCATAGCGCCGCTCCTGGCGTATGACCTTACCGTCCTCTTCTTCCGTTTCCTCCTGGCTGGTCTCGGCCTCCAGGGTCAGGATGCCATCCTTGACGTGAACATGGATATCCTTCTTCTCAACACCGGGCAATTCAGCGGTGATCTCGTAGTGACCGTCGAGCTCCTTTATGTCCACCCGTGGAGCAAAGAATGTACCTGTCTGCGACTCGATGGCCTGCGGCCAGGAATCATTAAAAAAACGATCAATATCAAACAAATTATTTCTGGGGATTAAAGACATGTGGCACCTCCTAATTGCGTGATTGGCCTGTCTGTCTAATTAAATAGCGTCTCCAATACGCATTTTCAAGTACTCGCGGCACAAACAGCGCAGATTATTGATCCACATCAAGAGGGCAATCGACTTGCCTTCTCGGGGCTAACGCGGAATAATTCGCGGCTTCAGATTATCCGCCCTTAGCTCAGCTGGATAGAGCGTCCCCCTCCTAAGGGGAAGGTCTCAGGTTCGAATCCTGAAGGGCGGGCCATATAAATCAATAGGTTATGTTGCAATCGATTGCAAAAATATTCACCAATGGGACACTTTTGGGACACTATTTCGAAGAAAATACTCAACCGGCAAGTCTTATCTGAAATTTTCGCCCCGCACATTGCCGCTGCACCAAATGTACGATAGCTTTGATTCACTTCCCCCAAGCGGCAAGACGTAATGGCTAGTATTGAAAAACGCCAAGGCCTAAACGGCAAACCACAGTACCGCGTAAAAATACGGCTGAAAGGTGTGGCAACCGAGAGCGCAACGTTTACTAGAAAAACTGACGCGACAAAATGGGCGCAGTCCACCGAAGCGGCAATAAGAGAGGGGCGCTATTTCAATACCTCCGAAGCCAGAAGGGGAACGACTCGCTCACCTGCTACCGTTAGCAAGTATCTCAGACTTCTCTCACATGTTTTTAATGTCGCCATCAAAGATTGGGAGTGGACCAATACCAATCCAGTTAAAAACGTAACCAAACCCCCGATAGCGGTCGTCGGGAAGCCTGATTTTGGATGGTTGCTAAAGTCCCTGATCACCTCAAAGGGGACCTTAGCTGGTCACAGAATTACTTCACTTTCTGAAGATCATTCAACTGCCAACTTTGAGTAAATAGTGATGCTTTAGGGCCGTAGAAGCGAAATAGCAGGAAGAAACGTTTTCCTTTAACGGTAGGCATCCAGTTCACGCTCTCACCTTTTGGGGCTTTAGGGCCGAAATAAACATCAATGGAGCCATCTTTATTTTTCTTAAGTCCTTCCGTTAATGAACCCACCATTTGTTTCCCTTCTGGAGTGCCAGCAATCCAAGAGGCCGTTTCATTATCGTGAGTGATTACTGACCAGTATTGACTCACAGGCACATTGGCTGGCACGGTTAACTTGTAGCTCTCACCACCCTCAAGCCACTGTCCATTTGAATCTTTGGCACCAGTTAAATAGAAAGTAGCTCTCCCTAAACGCTCTGTACTACTAAACACGCCAAAATACATGCCAGCCCGAGTATCTATATCCACAAAGCTTGGTTGCACATAACTAAACTGCGTAGCCACAGAGCCTGGTAAGTTTAACGTTGTCCATTGCTTATCAGAATAAAAATGTGGAGGTAGCGTTTCAAAAAATAACTTCATGGCATACTGATGTGCCTCTGAAGCGGCGGCCTCATAAATATTCTTTTTGCTCGCATCCATCTTAAACATGCCGCCTTTGCGAATCCCAATTTCATTGAGAATTCCCAACATAGCCAAGTCTTTCTCTTCAACAATTTCCGTATTGAGGATCTGTTGCAGCTTGCCAAAATAAGACGAGTCATAATCAACAATGGCGTGTATTGATTTACCGTAAATATCTATATGCTTAGTTTTAGTTGGTTTTGCAGCTTTAGAGAACGGGTATATATTAATTGTTTTAGCCCAAGCTGTTTGCTTTGCCATGCTTTGCGCGCTGTTATCAACAGTACCGGGGCGCAGTAAAAAATAGCCTTCGTAGGTTTTTGATTGCAGGACTAAATAACCTTCGGGCAATTCACCCACTTGATAATTTGGGGGGAGTAATAGATATTTAGCTCCAACACCACCATCTCTGCCCTTTCCGCCCACATCTGCTAAAGGTCGTTGCCAAGAGTCCATGAACACACCAAATAGAGTTACACCGGCAGTTTCACTGGGAATCTCGATCACCATAGGGCCATCTTTTAGGCTCCAATAAGCCATGATGTAAGGCACCGAGTTAC
>PVMK01123650.1_pt1 | contig 40968 bp, 27 predicted proteins | sample 1853481 | NCBI WGS metagenome assembly PVMK01 (sample SAMN08533507, study PRJNA380276) | Marine sediment metagenome, whole genome shotgun sequencing project.
AGAGGTTTCTTAACCTTACTGGCCACATCAACAGCCCCGACACGGTTTAGAATCGCCTCGGAAAGAGTGCTGACGTGCACCGTGTCTTGGAACTCATAGCCGATCACTTGCTCGATCTCCGCCTTTTGCTGTTCATCATGGCGCAGTTCGTACTGAGCCGATTTATGACGGTTGAAACAGGCGGCGCAGGGCATGGTAACCTCGTTAAAACCACTCTGCTCGATCAAGGAGAGGTTTTGCATTGGCAGCCGCATGGCCGACTCCGGGTCGCTCTTGTGTGCGGCACTGCTTCCACAGCAGACCCAGCCACGAGGTTCGATGAGGGTCATTTCCAGCGCCTCGCAGACTGCTTTAGTTGATGTATCAAATTCCTGGGCGGTGGAGTGCAAAGAGCAGCCTGGGTAATAGGCCACGGCCTTGGCTGCTTCAGGAATAGGCTTGACATTTTTGGGTGGTCTTCCGATAGTGGGCATGAAGGCTACTTTTCGTTTTCGGAGCATCTTGATGTACAGCTCGATGTCTGCGAGCATGTCTTTTGGCCTGCGCGCGAACCGCTCGGCCATCATCCCTGGTTCGTAAGCTCTGCCCCATATATTGACCTCTCTCATAAACGCCTTGTTGAGATGATCTACCTGGGGAACCTGTGGGTCAACACCCCGATCAAGAGCCTCCCTGGTGAGGAAATCCATGATGGCGGCGATATCTAGCCCTTGGGGACAACGTGTAGTGCAAGTCTGGCATCCCGCGCACAACCAGGGCGTTCGCGACTCGAGCGCGATGTCCTCCTGGCCAAGTTGCAGCGCGCGCATGACCTGGTTCGGCTGCCAGTCAAAGAACTCGGCCAGCGGGCATCCGCTGGTACATTTGATGCACTGGTAGCACAGGTACACGTTTTCCCCAAGTTCATCCTGGATTCGCCGCGCCAGTTCAGAACTGATGGTCATTGTATCCTTGTCTTGTTCGGACGGTTCTGTCATGCCTGTCTCCTGAATATATCGCCGGGTCGTGGAAAAATATTCCGCTCATCAAAAGTGGAGCAGAAAGATCAGGCGGCTATCTCCGACACCTCAGGCCTGGGAAGTAATCCTGCGCCTTCGACAATCGGCTTCACAGCCTTTTCCCACTCAATAGCCATAATATGTACACCGGCTACACCTTCGATCTTTTTTAGCTGTTGGATTAATTCAATGCAGATATTGATCCCTTCGCCTCTCCAGGCTTTCGAGCGAGCTCGCTTGTCCTCTGGAGTTAGTTCGTCCTTTTTCTTATCTGCCCAGGGTGCGCCGGCGGCAGTCATTCGCTGAATCAATTCATCCGGCACTAAAATCCCCGGAACGTTGTTCTTCATATAGCGAGCCATACCTGGGCTCTTCAAGGGACCTACGCCAGCAAGGATGTAGGTCTTCTCGTGCAAACCAAGCTCCCGAACCTTCTCCATATAATTCTCGAAGGCAGGGACATCATAAACAAGCTGGGTCTGTATGAAGTCAGAGCCAGCCTGCACTTTCTTAGCCAGGCGGATAGGTCTGAAGTCGATGGGGTCTGCAAAGGGAGCCGCAGCCGCGCCCACGAAAAATCGCGGTTCCGCTCCTTTGAACGCATCGCCGCACTGAAAGATGCCTTCATCTCGCATATCGGAGACCATCTTTACCAATTGCAAAGAATCCATATCGAAGACGTTTTTGGCTGTTGGGTGATTGCCAAAGTTTTGATGGTCGCCAGTCAAACAGAGTAAATTTCGCATTCCCAATGCGTAAGCACCCAGCAGATCGGATTGAATGGCCAGACGATTCCGATCGCGGCAGGTCATTTGAATAACAGGTTCGAGACCTTCCTGAACGACGATAGTACCCGAGCCAATACTGGACATGCGTACAATCGCCGTCTGGTTATCGGTGATATTTACGGCGTCGCAGAACCCTTTCAACAAAGCCGTTTTCTCTCGAATCACCTCTCCATCAGCGCTTTGAGGTGGACCCAGCTCAGAGGTCACAGCGAAGTGACCGGCCCGCAACACGCGTTCTAGATTCGATCCTGATAAATAACCATTATCGCTTTTTTCAATGGTCATCGGCTAATCCTCCTCTGATAACAACCGCAGGTCTTCCCGAACGATTTTACGAGGTCCGCCATCCCGAGATTTACCCCAATTCTTTGGTGGCTGCAGTTCCAGAAGCACATGTAACTTGTCCATGCTATTTAACCGGTCGTAGATCAGCTGCCAGGCGCAAGGAACATCGGGATCGATTTCACAGTGCCCTGCCTCGGAACCACCACAAGGGCCGTTCAGCAAAGACTTTGAACAGCGGGCTATTGGGCAGATTCCGCCGGTAAGACCCAGTACGCAATCACCGCATGCGGCGCATCGTTCTGCCCAGACACCCTGTTCGGTCGGAAGACCGAGGAAGTTCGTATTCAAGCCGGGCACGACCCAGGTTTCAGGGAAGTGCTCGGCTATTGCTTGAACGCCAATACCACAGCCCAAAGACAATACTATGTCGGCCTGTTCAACTTGCTGGGCTATCTGATCAAGATATTCCCACTCGCATTGACGCTGGACCGTTACATCCGTTACCTCCTTGCTGTTTCCGTCGAGCTTCGACGACATTCGCAACGACGCGGAAGTAATCGCGGCTTCTCGTGCACCACCGGCAAAACACACTGTCACACATGTGCCGCAGCCAACAACCAGCACATTCTCAGCATCGTCCACCAGGGATTTAATCTCATCCAGCGGCTTTTGTTCGGCAACAATCATAATTCACTCTCCTAAAAATCGTGGAGTCATTTCAAACTCCAATTGAGTGGGACCGTGGGCACGTTGAATTCGCATATCCCAGCTCTCGATTTTGATTCTCGATTTTGATTCTATTCATGATTTTCATTCAATGGATCGCCAGAGAAATAATCTTCTCTGACCGATGATTACTGAGCTCATTCATCTATTACTCGTAGTGGGTTCGGTCCGAGGTTCGTTATTTGTTCGGACATCTCAATGGCTGCGTTGGCGAATTCCCCAGCCATCGCCGATGACAGGTTGAACATGCGAACGCGGTCTGATTCCATTCCTATTTGATTCAACAGATCCTTTAATTGGTCCACTCTGCGTCTTGCGTTTTTATTACCATCCAGGTAATGACAATCGCCAGGCAGTCAACCTGCTACCATAACGCCGTCAACGCCAACTTCAAGAGCTTGAAGCGCCATTAGCAGGTCAAGTTTGCCCGTACACGGCAGCTGAACGATCTTGATCGTCGGGGGATACTGCAATCTCAATCCCCCGGCCAAATCAGCCGCGGCGTAGGCACAATGCTCGCAACAATAAGCTACTATCTGAAATCTCGTTTCTTCGTTCATCACATTACATCAACCACAGTCTATAAAAAACCTGTGCTCGCTAACTGTTCCATCCAAATCCTGCTGCCACTCTATGAGACCATCCACCCCTACGTCGCCAGAATGGGTAACAAGTACGACAAACTCTAGAGAAGGTTGGTTTCCGGTCTCATACCAGGTGATGCTAAACTCTCTGATGTCCGGGCGATCTTGTCGATTAAAATATTGATTAATCGCCTCCTGAATTTCGTTTATTGTGCCCATTCCGGTGAGATTGATGACTTCGCCGGCAATATCCAGTGACGTTGTCTCGGAAATCTGGCCATCTAATTCAGTGCCCATCGCGGGATAAATATGCTGTATGACGGCTTCATCATCTAAAGCCTCGATGGTCACCTTATAAAAGTGATGATTCGGCTCATCCGCACCGTCCAGCGACAACACAAAATAAGTTGCCCCGCTGCCACAGGCCGGGTATTCGATGCTGGCAATCTGAGGCACGCCAGGCATATTGGCGCTTCCTCCCGGTTCTCCAGCCAGGGCCAGATTGTAAGTTCCAGTACGGGCCCCAAATCCCCGGGCAACGATCGTATAGCGGCCTGAACTCGGGAGTGTAAAGTCGCTGATGATCGAATTTAACCCGGGTCCACTGTCGTCGTCGCTGGCTTCAACAGCGCCGTCCGGTCCAAACAGGAGCAGATATGGGTCGCCCAGGGTAATGCCGTTCATGGCGATGGTTACAGAATCACCCGCCTGGCCATTAAAGGTCCATTCTTCGCCGTCTTCATCGCTTGCCCTGCCGCTGACAACTATTCCATAGTTGAGAGGTCCTTCAAACCCTTCGATAACTTGACCAAAGCCTTCCCGTAGATGCAGGGTATAAGTTCCAGTATTGCCGCCGTAACCGCGAGCTACAACGGTATAGGTTCCAGATTCTGGTAGCGTAAAGCCGTTGATCAGAGAGTTTAAATCCGGTCCCCCATCGTCATCATAAGCCAATCTCTGCCCATCTGGACCGTATAGTTCCAGGTAAGTGTCGTCCAAAGTGCTACCGGTCAACTCAACAGATACAATATCGTCCGCGTCGCCAGTAAAATACCACTCATCGCCGATCGAGTTGCTGACCACATTCTCGATCTGGTCACCATAGCTCAGGAATCCCTCACTCTCAATATCTTGGACTCCTGATTCCAGCGATAAGGCGTAGGCGCCTGTCTCCTCGCCAAAACCTCTTGCTACGATCGTGTATTCACCCGTTTCAGGTAACACAAAGCCACTAATTAGCGAATCGAGGTCTGGACCACTATCGTCGTCGTGGGTCAACAGGTCACCGTCCGGTCCGAACAGCTCAAGATAAGAGTCCTCCAGTGTTCCCCCGTTCAACTCTATCGAGATAATATCACCGGATTCTGCTTGAAAAGTCCACTGGTCTCCGGAGAGAGTAGTTACCTGATCCTCAACTGTTTCTCCATAGCTCAAAGAACCTTCGAAACCGCCAACATCACCGCTCTCCTCTCTGTCCAGGGAGAGGGTATAGGAGCCAGTCTCGCCGCCATATCCTCTTGCGATAACTGTGTAAGTGCCTGATCCCGGCAGCAAGTATTCGGAGATCAAGGCATCACGTTCCTGGCCGCTATCGTCGTCACTGACCAATTCACTGCCGTCTGTTCCAAGCAATTCAAGGTAACTGTCTCCCAGGGTGACGCCGTTCATCTCAATTGTTACAAGGTCGCCGGCCTGGCCGGCAAACGTCCAGCGGTCACCAGCCTGGGTGGTTATTCGCCCTTCTACCTGCTCTCCGAAACGAAGAGAAACAGACACATCTTCACCGGCGCCGTATTCAATTCTCTCCAAAATAAGGGTATATGTTCCCAACTCGCCACTGTAGCCACGCGCTATAATAGTGTACTGGCCCGTGGTTGGTAGCGAATAGCTGCGTATCCAGGAATCGAGCCCTGGTCCGCTATCATCATCGCTGACCAGTTGTACCCCGGCTGGATCAAGCAATACCAGGAATGTATCGCCCAGGCTTATGCCGTTCATCTCAATCGATATGAAATCATCAACGCTGCCAGTAAATGTCCATTCATCGCCGTCAGCACTGCTTACCTCGCCGGTAACGGTCTCGCCGTAGTTAATTGCACCCCCAATCTGGATCGATCCTGTCGTCGACAGTAGCTCAAAGTTGATCAAGCTGTACGAGATCAATATCAAGATCGGAATATAGTGAGTCGCTTTCATTGCAACTCCCTGTTGCTTTCCGGTTTGTGGTTACTCTGTCGCTTTCTTGTCATCTTATCGATTCGAAACGTATCAGTTGGCAACGGTTTTGATCGTCTCCAATGCTATCAGCCCGGGTTTTGGCCTCACCAAGGCCTGAACCTTAGCCGCCATCTGTTGGTTTGTATAGTGCGACAATTGGATCGCCTGGGCTGGACACTCAGCGGCGCAGGTTCCACATCCCTGGCATATGGCCGGCTCGATGTAGGCTGCGCCGGTAATGTTCCCAACTCCGGTTAGGTTTGACGTCATGATGGGCACACCAAAGGGGCAGATCCGGACGCAGGTCAGGCAGCCAGTGCACAAAGACTCATCAACAATGGCCACACGTCCGCCTGCGGTCAATGTCTCCCGACTCAAGATTCTTGCCGCTCGGGCCGCAGCCGCCTGGGCTTGTATCATCGCCTCTTCGGCGAGCTTGGGATAGTGGGCCATCCCGGCCATAAAAACGCCGTCCGTGGCGAAGTCAACCGGTCGGAGTTTGACATGCGCCTCGGAGAAAAATCCGTCGGCGTCTGTGGGCACCTTGTAGATGGCCGCCATCTGACTAACATCCGGATTTGGTACGACCGGCATACTTAACACGAGTAGATCCGGATGCAAAGTGAGCGGCCGGTTTAATATGGGATCAGCGGCATTCACGGTAAGCATGTTATCTTCGTCGACGACGACATCCGGCTTGGAATCATCGTCGTATCTTACGAAGATGACGCCTCTATCGCGCGCGGCCGTGTATAGGCGTTCTTTGAAGCCATATGTTCTGATATCTTTGTAGAGCACAACGACTTGCGTGTCCGGATAGCGTTCCTTCAACACCAGGGCGTTTTTCAAGGCCACGGTGCAGCAGATCCGGCTGCAGAACTTCTCGGCTGGACCCACGCACTGGATCATCACGATCGACATTTGCGATTGACGATTGCCGATTGACGATTGACGATTTGCGCTCGCGGAGCGGTCGCTTGGCAAAAAATGGGTAGGAGCCTGATCCCCGGTCCCCGATCCCAGATCCCCGGTCCCCAATCCCAGATCCCCGATCCCCGATCCCTGATCCCCGATCCCCGATCCCTGATCCCCGATCCCCGACCCCTGACCCCTGGTCCCCGATCCCCGACCCCCGGTCCCCGATCCCTGACCCCTGGTCTCCGATCCCCAATCAACCAATTTTTTTTCAAGTTCTTGTTGGGTGATTATCGAGGGGTGTGTACCGTATCCGTACTCAGGGCCTCGGTATTCCTGCGCGCCTGTTGCCAAAATTGTCGTCCCGTGCTGGATCTCTTCCTGTCTTCCACCAGGTCCTTGTACGATGCTGACGAAGTTACCGGTAAAACCGCTGGCGCTCACGATCTTGCTTTCCAGGTGCAGTGATATTTCCTGGTTACTCAAAACTTTCTCGACGAGAATAGATAGCAATTCCTGTGGATCCTGGTCGTTGCTGGGTGTAAAGACATGGCGCAAGTTACCGCCCAATTCCGCTTCTTTTTCGACCAGGTGAACGGGAAATCCCTGTTCGGCCAGGGAGATTGCGGCCGTCATGCCAGCAACCCCACCGCCAACTACAAGGGCGGTTTGCGTGACCGGCACGTCGACGGTTTGTCGCGGTTCCAAAAGCGCCGCCTTGGCGACCGACATTCGCAACAGATCTTTTGCCTTAACTGTGGCCACATCCCAGTCATCGGAATGCACCCACGAGCAATGGTTGCGGATGTTCGCCATCTCAAATAGATACGGATTCAGACCCGCGGAGCGAATGCTGTCCTGAAATAACGGGCCGTGTGTTAGCGGTGAGCAACTGGCAACGACCACCCGATTGAGGTTGTTTTCCTTTACTCGCTGGCTGATCAGATCGATTGAATCCTGGGAACAAGTGTACAGACTGTCCTCCGCGTGCACCACACCAGGCAACGTTTGTGCATAATCCCTCACCGAGGGAACATCCAGGAAACCGCCGATATTGGAGCCGCAATGGCACACAAAAACACCGATCCTTGGTTCCTCTGCGACGATGTCCCTTTCCGGTGGATAACTTCTTTCCCGCGTTTGCGACCAGCGTGATTGGGCAAGGAGTCCTGCGCTTGCTGCCGCCGCTCCACTGGCCTCGACAACCGACTCCGGTATATCCTTAGGTTCGCGAAATGGCCCGACCGCGAAGATCCCCCGGCGACTAGTTTCCATGGGGTTAAATCTGACATGATGGCAGAAGCCGTATTTATCCAGGGCAACCCCGAGCCGGTTACCAAGCTCTCGAACCGAATCGGAGATCTCCATGCCCACGGACAGAACGACCATGTCAAATTTCTCGCGCGCTAACTGCCCGTTCTCATCCTGGAACTCCAGCCATAATTCCTGGGAGCCAGGCTCTTCATACAGCGAGCTGATACGAGCGCGCGTGTAATGGATCCCATACCGGTCACGAGCTCTTTCGAAATAGCTCCAATAGCCTTTCGAAAAGGCTCGCATGTCCATCATGAAAACCTGTATCTCCAATTCAGGCTGATGCTCTTTAGCGATCACCGCTTCCTTGGTAGCGTACATACAGCAGACAGCCGAACAGTAATCATGGCTTTGGTCGCGCGAACCAATACACTGTAAGAAAGCTATTTTTCGCGGCGTTTGTCCGTCAGATGGCCGGTGCACATGCCCCATAGTAGGGCCGGAAGCCGAGAGCATCCGCTCAAACTGGAGGGCGGTAACCACGTTGGCGTAGCGACCGAAGCCGAACTCTTCAGACAGCTCGGCGTTGTAAATCTGATATCCGGGCGCGAGAATAACCGCGCCTATCGATAGCTCCCGTTCCTGGGCTATCATTTCGTGATTGATTGCCTCTACACCACATGCATAGTCACAGGCCAGACATTCTGAACAAACCCCGCACTGAAGACAGCGCTTGGCCTCGGCCCGCGCCTGGTGCTCGGTAAGACCAAGAACAACTTCTCGGAAACTCGTTATGCGCTCCTCAATGGGCAGTAAGAGTGGTTCTGTTTTTGGTTGGAGTGTTATCTCACCTGATTCAACACGCTTCTGTAGCTCCTGGCGCCTGAATTTGACCACTGGCGCGGTGGGAACTGGTTTATCCTGAAGGGGCTGACCTTGAAGGAATCGATGGATAGAGCCGGCGACCCGGTGCCCAAGAGCTACGGCATCTATGATAAAACTGGCACCTGTTTTACGGCCGGCCACGACAAACAGACCTTCGATATCACTCGATAGGGTTTTGAGATCAACAGACAGTTCGTCAAAGCGTTCATCCAAAAAGCGTAAATCTGAGAATTGGCCTACAGTCACGATAACCGTGTCGACGGAGATGGAGATCTCGGTGCCAGGCTTGATCTTTGGTTGGCGACGACCTTGATCATCCCGCGTAAATCCCTTTGCAGTTTCGGCGAGTTCAAGGCCAACAGCTCTCTCGCCTTCAGAAAGAATCCTGGTTGCGATCATGCGCTCATACAGGTGGATTCCCTCGGCTTCGACGGCCGCGACCTCCCAGTGGTAGGCTGGCAGCTCGCCTCGCGGTCTATCCAGGGCCAGATAGACTTCTGAACCCAACCGCCTGGCGACCGCAGCTGCATCCAGGGCTGTAATGCCTCCCCCGGCAACGGCCACCCTTTTGCCAATCGAGACCGGTTCGCCCAGGTTAATCTTTCTGAGGAAAGTGGCGGCTGAGATTACCCCTTCAGATTCTTCACCGCTAATGCCAAGAGAGTGATTGTTGGACGACATGCCCGTGGCCAGACATACGGCGTCATAGCCTTGTTCAAGCAGTTCAGCCGGATTCTTGATGGGCGTTCCTGTTTTCAGGATGACACCCAGGGCCAGGATGTCGTCAATGTCCTGCTGTAGCACGCCCTTGGGTAGCCTGTGCGCGGGGATGCCGACTCGCATCATGCCGCCAGCCACTGGCAGGGCTTCATAGACCGTGACCCCGTAGCCCATTTTCGCCAGGTCGTGAGCGGCCGTTAGCCCAGCTGGACCTGCTCCAACGACAGCGATCCACTCCGGCCGCGTTCTTGGCACCTGGTCCACCGCTTCGCGTCCATAGGCCAGGGCGTGATCGACGACGAATCTCTTGAGGGCCATGATACCGACCGCTTCGTCCACCAAAGCACGGCTGCAGTGTCCTTCGCATGGATGGTGGCACGTACGGCCGCATACACTTGGGAATGGATTATCTTCCTTGATAACTCTAAATGCTTCCCGATACCGTCCCTCGGCAATCAGGGCAATATAACCTTGCGCGCGTTGGCCGGCCGGGCAGGCATCTCGACAGGGCGCCGTACCCAGCTTCTCGATGGCGTAGGCCGACGGAACCGCCTGAGGATATAGTCGATAGGCCGCCCGACGATCGTTGAGCCCTTCGTTGAATAGGTCAGGAAGTGAAACCGGGCACACTTTAGCGCAATCGTCGCAGCCAATACATTTGTCCAGGTCGATATAGCGCGGTTTCTGTCGCACGCTGGCAGTGAAGTTCCCAACCTCGCCTTCGATAGCCAGGACCTCGGCATTGGTCAGAATCTCGATATTGAGGTGGCGGCCGGCATCTACGAGCTTAGGGCTAATGTTGCACATGGCACAATCATTTGTAGGAAATGTCTTGTCCAGCTGGGCCATGTGACCGCCGATAGCCGATTTCTTTTCGAGCAGGTAGACTTTGAAGCCCTGGTCGGCCAGATCAAGAGAGGCCTGGATGCCAGCGATGCCCCCACCAACCACCAAAACCGCGCCGGTAGGAGTCGCTTGCTTCCCGTTAGTGGGCTTTACACTGATCGCTGTCGAATCGCCCATATCATTTACAGTATAGATCTATCGGATTATCACTGAGAGTGACGGCCGTCATCCAACCAGGATGACACTTGTCAACGATTATCACTGTTTTCGCTCCACATCTGGCGCCGCATCTCGACCGTTTTCAAATACCGGGGCACCCTGACCGTAAAACAGGTGCCCGTTACTTCACCTGGCTCATCAGGGTTTTCGTTCAGGTTTCTGACCTGAATTTGCCCGTCGTGCGCGTCGACGATTTTCTTGGCTATTGACAGACCCAGACCCATGCCCGGGGCATCGATGGTACTGCTGGATCGGAAGAAATCCTTAAAAATGTGGGGCATGTCCTCGGGTTCAATACCCGGACCCTGATCGGCTACTTCGACGACCATATTGTCCGGTTCATACCAGGCCCGAAAAGTAACCGTACTTCCCGCAGATGCATAACGAATGGCATTATTGAGAAGATTGGTAAATACTTGCCGCATACGTCTTGGCGCCCCGACGATAGGTTCGAATTTTGAGGGCGGTTCTACCTTAATATGAATGTCCTTTTCCGCTGCGGCCAGTCGCACATCCTCGATCGCCTGGTTGCCCACCTCCTCCAGGGTATACCAGGTAAAATCGGCCTGGATCTGCTCCGGTCTCATCCGGGCCAGGTCGACGATGTCACCGATTTGCCCGCGAAGATCTGTCACCCTCACAATACTGCGCTTGATCATACGTTCCTGTTTGGGCGTCAAATCACCTGCGTAACCCTCCAACATTACGTGCAGGTAGTTTTCGACAGCCGCCAGGGGCGATCGCAGTTCATGAGAGACGACGGACAGAAAGTAAGTTAGCGTGCTCGTCGCCTGTCGATAGCGGTCTCCAATAAGAGCCGTTAGCTTCTCCATCACTTTCAGCCCAACAACGGGGTGCGCGTCCAGGTATTCTCGAAGCGCCGGACCATCAACGGCAATGACACGCGATGGCTCGACACAGACGGCCGAGGTGGTATATATATACGGTGAGGCTAAAGCCGAGAAGCCGGTCATGTTGTAGGGCACGATATAGTTAATCGTCGCATTGCGAGGGGTTGAATGGCGACCCAGCTGGACCTTCTTCTCGAGGGCTACCTTTCCGCGCTCGACCACAAATAGCTTGCCGGCTGTCTCTCCTTCGACCAGTAGCGACTCTCCATCGTCGTACATTTCTTCGCTACACAACCCTGCAATTGCCAGTAGATCCTCCTGGCAAAGATCGCCGAAGATCTCTGAACGGCCGAGACGCTCGGCTATCAACGAAGTGTGAGAGGCTGTCTTAAGCATGGCTCTTTAGACCAAGTAATTTCTCAACCCGACGGATGAGTTCGCTAGGCTTTACCGGTTTCTGGACATATTCTTGGACGTCCATACCGATGCCTGTCTCAAGTTCATACCGCCGCCGGCTGGCATCCTCAATAACGGTGGTCAGGATCATGATCGGCACTCCTGCGAAGCGTGGTTCACTTCGCATCGCCCGGATAACCCCCCAGCCGTCCATGCGAGGCATGAGCAGGTCCAGGATCAGAAGATCAGGGACATCTTGGTTGACCATCTCCATGCATTTCTTCCCATCTCGTGCCGTCGCTAGCCGGTAAGGGCGGGTTTCCAGTACGGTGACGATGTTGTCGAGAATATCAGGGTCGTCATCAACAATTAAGATATAGGCTTGCCCGTCCATGTTCACGATTCCTCCTTGATCCGCTTAAGCGGATTAGACCCCATTTGCCTGATCTCCTCTGTAAGCTCCGCGGCTGACCAGGCAAATTGACCACCCATGGCTGCAGAGATATTGATCATCTGAACGCGTCGACCTTTCAGACCGATCTGCTCAAGTAATATTCTCGCGTATTCGATTCGTCGCCGGGCGTTGATATTACCTTCCAGGTAATGGCAGTCACCCTCAAGTCAGCCGGCGACCATCACGCCGTCAGCGCCTTTTTCGAAAGCCCGTAATACATACAGTACATCGAGTTTGCCCGTGCATGGTAATTCGATAACCTTAATCGAAGTTGGGTAGTCCAACCTCATCGAACCGGCGAGGTCGGCCGCCGCGTAAGCACAGTGCCGGCAACAAAATGCGACGATTTCGGGCTCAAAACCATTTCCACTCATATATTCACCCGTTTTGATACAGCTCTCTATATCAGATCGATCAGCTCTAGCGGAACGAAACTTGCTCCGTCCGGTTCTGTTTCAAATAATGCATCCAACTTTGTTATCGTCTGTCCATCTGTGTAGTGCAACAGTTGGATAGCCCTCGCTGGGCATTCGGAAACGCAGGAACCGCAACCGTGACAAACTGCGGCTTCTATGTATGCTGCGCCGATTATATTGCCTACACCCGTGAATTCGGCACTCATCTTTGGAACACCATAGGGACAGATACGTACACACGTCAAGCAGCCCACACACTTTAGCGGATCCACTACCGCTACCCGGGCATTGGTCAGCATGGTTTCCTGGGCCAGGACGCTGGCAGCCCTGGATGCCGCCGCCTGTGCCTGGGCGATGGTTTCGTCCAAAAACTTCGGGTAATGAGCCAGGCCTGCCATAAAGACACCATCAGCCGAGAAGTCGACCGGCCGCAATTTCACATGTGCCTCCAGGAAAAAGCCGTCCATATCCACAGGCAGCTTCAGTTGACTGGCTAATTCCCTTGTCCCCTGGGCTGGAACGATGGGCATGCTCAGAACCAACAGATCCGGTTCGAGTCGTAGTTTTCTCTTCAACACCGGCTCCATGATCTCAACGTAGACCGGCGCCTCTGGGCCTGTGACAGTTACCTCCGGCTTGCGATCGAAATCATAGTGAATGAACTGGATGCCCGCCCGGCGAGCCTCTGTGTATAGACGTTCTTTGAAACCATACGTGCGTATGTCCCGGTAGATGACAGTCACCTCAGCTTGCGGATCTAGTTCCTTCAATTTGAGAGCATTCTTGAGCGCCGTACTGCAGCAGATCCGGCTACAAAAATGCTCCGCCGGTCCAACACACTGGATCATCACAATCGATTTTAGATTTTCGATTTTCGATTTTCGCTCGCGAAGCGGTCGCTCTGCGACATTTGCGCTCGCGAAGCGGTCGCCGCGCGAATGTGAGCATTCACGATGCGACATTGACGATTGCGAAGTGGTCACACCACGGTTATCCCAGTTTCCTAATAGGTCCTCAAATTCTTGCTGGGTAACGATGCGGTCATCCGTCCCATATCCATAATGTGGTCCCTTGTGCTCGACTCCGCCAGTAGCCACAATTATGGCCCCATGCCGGACAGAGAGCTCATCACCGTCATTGCTTCGCAAGGTTGACTCGAAATTTCCTTTGAATCCGCTAGTATCGACCAGTTCAGTCGACAGATGAGTATGGATCAGGGAATGTGTCTTAACCTTGAAAACGATTTCCGCCAGGTACTCCTGAGGAGACCAGCTTCTACGATCTCCATTCCCAGGGATAAAAAACCGCAGATGGTGCAGGTTTCCACCCAATCGCGACTCTCTCTCTACCAGATGAACAGGAAATCCTTGGTCAGCCAGCGTAAGCGCTGCGGTCATGCCGGCGGCGCCTCCTCCAAGGACCAGGGCTGTATTGTCTACCGGTACAACGCTAGTCCTGAGTGGTTGTAGCCGGCCAGCCCGGGCCACTGCCATGCGCACTAATGATTCAGCCTTAATTGTCGCTGTTTCCCGGTTCTCCGAGTGAATCCAGGAGCATTGGTTTCGGATGTTGGCCATCTCAAACAGGTATGGGTTCAGACCGGCCAGACGTATCGCATCCTGGAATAGTGGCTCGTGTGTCAAAGGAGTACACGATGCGACGACGACTCTATTCAACCCCAGCGCTTTGGTCTGCTCAATAATGTGGGCGATGGAATCCTGAGAGCACGTGTACAGGTTGTCTTCGGCGTGCACTACGCCTGGTAACGAACGAGCATATTCGGCAACTCCCGGTACGTCCAGAAATCCACCGATATTGGTCCCGCAATGGCAAACAAAAACCCCAATTCGTGATTCCTCCGCCGAAATATCGCGTTCTGAAGGATATTCTTGAACCTGGGTTAATGTATGCCTGGCAGGCGCCAGCAAACGGGCGACCGAAGCCGCCGCCCCACTGGCTTCGATGACCGTTTCGGGAATGTCCTTTGGTTCACGGAATGGGCCCGCTACATAGATACCGGGCCGGCTGCTTTGCAACGGATCAAACAAAGTAGTGTGACAAAAACCATAAGGATCAAGCTCTATACCAAGATTCTGCCCCAATCTTTTGACCGAATCAGATATTTCCATGCCTACGGACAGGACGACCAGGTCGAATTCTTCTTCGATTAATCCAACTCCTCCTTCGTAAGGGTTGCTATATCGAACCCGTAAATCACCGGTGGTTGGATCTTCTTTCACGTCGCTTAGCCGGCAACGTGTGTATTTCACCCCATACTTCTCCTCTGCACGACTGTAGTATTCTTCATAACCCTTGCTATATGCCCGCGTGTCCATGAAGAAGACCTGGCAGGTGACCTTCCCATCGCCATTGCCGCTGCGAGCCTCGGCCCGGGCATGCTCGATGGTCATGATGGCTTCTTTGGCCGCGTACATACAGCAGACCGAAGAGCAGTAATCATGGCTTTGATCCCGGCTGCCAACGCACTGCAAAAAAGCGATTCGCTTTGGACTGCCGCCGTCACCCGGGCGCTGGACATGCCCCTTTGTTGGCCCGCTGGCGGATAGCATCCTCTCGTACTGTAGTGAGGTAACGACGTTGGGATAGCGTCCGAGTCCGAACTCTTCGGACAGCTCGGCGTTATATATTTGGTAACCGGGCGCCATAATGACAGCACCAACCGATATTTCCGATATTCTCTCTATTTCATCATGATCGATGGCGTCGACACCGCAGGCGAAGACGCAACTCATACATTCGGAACAGATGCCACAGGTCAAGCACCTGGCGGCCTCTGCCTGGGCGCTCTCGTCATCATATCCGCCCTCTACTTCTAGAAAGTTTCGTACTCTTTCACTTACGGTTAACTCGGGAAGAGGAATCCGTTTCTGTCTCTTGATCTTCCCTTTGGCTATCAGGCTGGTTAGTTCTTCATGGTCCATCTTGACCACCGGTAATTTAGGCTTGCCGGGTGGCTCGAGGTGGTCTTTTTGCAGAAAGCGAATAATGGATCTTGCAGCCGTATGTCCGCTGTCGACCGCCTCGATGACAAAGGAGGTGCCCGATACGCTGTCACCTGCTGCAAATACCCCTTCCCTGGTTGCGGCGAGTGTATTGGGATTTACGGCGATCGTCTGTTTTCCTGTCAGTCCGACCCCTGCATCATCGGGGATGAAAGCCAGGCCAGCGCGTTGGCCAACCGAGAAAATGACAGTGTCGCACGGGATAATGTGGGTCGTATCAGGCTCCTTCTCCAATTGGAGGGCGCCCGTTTCGTCGAAATAAAAAGAGGCCACTCTCTGGCATTCCACGGAGGTTACCTTACCGTTAGAGTCGCCGATGCATCGCTCAAATGTCCGGCCTGGATACAGGGTCACCCCTTCAGCCTCGGCCGCGTTAATCTCCCCCTGATGCGCTGGCATCTCGTCCCGGCTTTCCAGGCAGGCTAAGTGGACTTCCTTTCCCATGCGTACAGCGGTTCTGGCGCAGTCTATGGCTACATTGCCGCCTCCTAATACCAGCACCCGTTCTTCGAGCGGTTTTGCCGTTCCGTCTTCATATCTACCCAGTCGTACATCTCTCAAGAAATGCGTGTTGATCACGACGCCATCAAGATCCGCCCCAGGTATAGGCAAGCGAATGCCCTCATGAGCGCCTACTGCAATCAGTACCGCGTCATATCCGTCCTCAAAAATGTCGTCCAGGTTATTGATTTGGTGGTTCAGCCGTAGATCGATGCCCAGATCGACGATGTCCTGAACCTCTCTTTCAATAATACCGGTCGGCAGACGATACTCAGGAACGCCCAGGCGTAGCATTCCACCGGCGACTGGCATTGCTTCAAATACCGTAACGCCATAGCCAGCCAATACCAGGTCCTGCGCCGCTGTGAGGCCACAAGGGCCTGCGCCGATGATAGCTACTTGTTGGTCAAATATCTTTTCCGCTGGCTCAATCGGCTGTCGCTGGTCGGAATAAACTTTGTCGGTCACGAATCGCTTTAGCGCGCGGATATTTATTGGCTCGTCAACAAGCCCCCGGTTGCAGGCCATCTCGCAGCGATGGTTACAAATTCGGCCGCATATACCAGGGAACGGGTTATCCATCTTAATGACCCGCATGGCGTCATGCCAGCGCCCCTCCCGGATCAGAGCTATATAGCCCTGTGCACGCTGTCCCGCAGGACAAGCATCCCGGCATGGGGCGATTCCACGTTTTTCGATTGCGAAAGCGTTGGGAACAGCTTGCGGATATAGTTTGAACGCAGCCCGGCGAGATGACAATCCTTCGTTGAATTTGTCTAGAACCACCACCGGGCAAACTTGGGCACAGTCGCCGCAGGCGATGCATTTTTCAGGGTCAATATATCGAGGTTTATGCCGGAGCTTTGCCCTAAAATTACCGGCCTGGCCCGAAATTCCTTCGACCTCGGTGTCGGTTAATATCTCGATGTTTGGATGTCTTCCTGCTTCAACCAGCTTGGGAGAGATCGTACACATAGCACAGTCATTGGTCGGAAATGTTTTATCCAACTGTGCCATCTTGCCGCCGATGGCCGATTTCGTCTCTACCAGATAAACCTTAAATCCTTGTTCGGCCAGATCGAGAGAGGCCTGCATCCCGGCGATGCCGCCCCCAATTACCATGGCTGAACCTACCCGGTGCATTGAGTTTGAAGTTGTTTGCGAATTAGTCATCGTGCACCATGTTACGGATCAAACGTTTCTAAACAGAGGAGGGCTATGGGATTATTACTCCTGGACGATCGATTGATCCCCGATGGCCATCTTACGACCGCGGTAACCACTTTCGTCTTCAGCAACCACAGCTGATTCGTCTGCCTTTTGTCTTTGACTAAAACTACTCTTTAGTGGATTTGGACCTAGATTGCGAATGCGTTCGGTCATCGTATGCGCCGCCGCCGCAAAGGCTTGAGCCTGGCTGCCGGACATGAAGAACATCCCCAATCGCTCGCGCTCTATTCCAATCTCCTCAAGAATTTGTGCCGCTTTTTGGACCCTGGCCTGGCCTCGTTCGTTTCCGCGTACGTGATGGCAGTTTCCTAATGGACAGGCTACCACGTATACCCCGTCCGCTCCTTGTTCAAAGGCTTCCAACACATACCGTATATCTGTCTTCCCGGTACATGGTAATCGAACGAATTTAACGTTTGCTGGGTACTGCACCCGCAAGGCGCCAGCGGTATCAGCCGCCATATAACCACAGTAAATACAGTAGAAGGCGGTTATCTCAGGTTCGAATGTCTCGAAATTTTCTTTTCCGCTCATAACATCAAATAGAACTTAGTTAGCAGTCGTTAGTTGCCACGCTCCCAGGCCGCCTATTTCAGGGAGAATGATCTGCTCGTCAGTGTAGTTAACCAAATGGATTGCATTGGCAGGACATTCACCGGTGCATGTACCACATCCCTGGCACTGGGCTGGATCGATAAAGGCAGAGCCGCCAAGGCCACCTACCCCGGGGCGTCCATCGCGCTCGATCACCTGGGGAATCCCAAATGGACACGTTCGAGTACAAGTCAGGCAGCCAACGCACTTATCAGGATCCACAGTGGCTACGACACCTCCGAGGTGCATCGTTCCCTGGGACAACAGCGTCAGTGCGCGCGCTGCGGCAGCCAGTGCGTGGCTGATGCTTTCCTCGATAAATTTCGGATAGTGGGCCATTCCCGCCAGGAAAATGCCATCGCGCATGAAATCCATCGGTCTCAGTTTCATCTGCGCCTCGGCAAAGAATCCTTCGCTCGAAAGTGGCAATCTGAGCATCTTCGCCAAATTCTTGGTGCCATCCGCAGGAGCAACTGACATGCTAAGTGGAATCAAATCCGCTGGCAGTGTCAACCAACGGTCTAGAGATAGGTCTCGCACACGAACGGTTAACCCATCTCGGCTGATCTCTATCTCAGGAGGCAATTCGTCAGTATAGCGAACAAAGACAACTCCAAGTCGTCTTGCTTCAGTATAATATTTCTCCCGGAAGCCATAGGTCACGATATTCTTATAGAGCACCGTGACACGACAGCCTGGATTAAACAGCTTGATGCGAATGGCATTCTTCATCGTGTTCGTGCAACACACTCGGGAGCAGTACTCTAGAGTCCCTTCGGGTCGAATGCACTGCACCATCACCACGTTTTTTAGGGCCGCGATTTCCTCGGGGTGATGTACAACCTTCTCCTCTAACTCCTCTTGGGTCAGTACATTCGGAATGTCCAGCCATGGGTGATCGCGGGTCTCCCTTCCCCCGGTGGCGACGATGGTCACTCCATGCTCAACGTGGAAGGTGTCTGTCCTACCGTCTGGGTGCCTGGTTCGCAAATCGGCCCAAAAACGCCCGACATGCCCACCGTGATCCATGACCTCTGTTCGCGTATGGGCCGTGATTCGTTGGTGGGACCGAACTCGATTCACCAGGTCTCTTCCCAGACGACGTGGATTTTCGCCTTCGGCCACGTAATACATGTTTTGCAGATGCCCGCCAAGCACCTCGGTCTTCTCAACCAGAATCGCGTCATATCCGCTATCGGCGATGGCCAGGGCCGCGGTCATACCAGACAAACCGCCTCCTATGATCAAGGCCGCTGCACGGGTCTTAATTTCGATTTTGGTTACAGGTGTGGCAGCGGAAACACGCCCCACAGCAACTCTCACCAACTCTGTCGCTTTCCGGTTTGCTACCGTCGTTTGTTTCTGGTGTACCTGGCTGCATTGATCCCTAAGGTTGACAAGTTCCATCAGGTATGGGTTGAGTCCAACCTGCCGCACCATCCGCTGGAATAGCGACTCGTGCGTGCGATTGCTGCAAGCCGCGATTACGATGCGGTTCAGCTCCTGGTCCTCAATAGTGTTTTGGATTTGTTTCAAAGCATGCGGAAAGCAAGCTAGATCAATAAGTTCGGCCGCAGCCACCCGGGGCCAACCCTCGGCCTGACGCAATATCTCGGGCAAATTGAGCACTTCGCTGATGGTGCCTCCGCAAGCACAGGCAAACACGCCAACTCGGAGGGGCTCGCCGGACACATCTCGTTCGGGTGGCAGGTCGTTCGTGGAAATAAACGGTAACCGCCTGCTATAAGGATAGGTGTTTAATTGATCGTTCAACAATCTCATTACCTCAGCCGCTGCTCCACTGGCGTCGATAATGGTCTCAGAGATCTCTTTTGGTGATGAAAAGGCGCCACAGACAAACACGCCCGAATGTGTCGTTTGAAGCGGCGTAAATTTGTGGGTCTCGCAGAAACCGTACTCGTTCAATTTGAGATCCAACATTCGGGTAAAGTATTGGGCGGAGTCTGGTGGCTGAAGACCGGTGGCTAACACCACCATCTCAAAGGTTTGGGTGCGGAGCGAGCCATCCGGGCTGGCATAATGAAGGAGTAGGTTTCCAGTGGTTGGATCTTCTAGAATAGACGATACGCGACAATGTTCGTACCTGATACCATGGCTATTGCGGGCCTTGGCGAAGTAGGTGCTGTACTCCTTGTTGAATGCTCGTTCCTCCATCATGAACACCGAACACTCGACTTCATCTCCCAGACGCTGCTTTGCTAACATCGCCTCCTTGGTTGCATACATACAGCATATAGACGAACAATAGCCTCTATCCTGATCGCGAGATCCGATGCATTGTAGCCAGGCAATCGACTTTGGCTCACGTCCATCTGTGGGTCTTGATACGATGCCCTCTGTTGGACCCGATCGACTGGCCAATCGTTCGTATTCCATTGCGCTAACGACGTTGGCATAGCGACCGTATCCGAACTCCTCGAGTTCAGTCGGATCGTAGACCTTGAAACCCAAGGCCAGGATAATGGCCCCTACCTGGACTGACAGGAGGCGATTTGATTCGTCCAGGTTTATGGCTCCGGTCGGGCAGGCGGTCACGCACTTGCCACAATCATCGCAGTACGGACCTCTATCGATTACATAGGCGTCAGGCGCAGCACGCGTTGCTACTTTGTAGGCTGCCTTGCGGTCCGACATTCCCAACTGATAGCTGTCCGGCAACGTCACCGGGCATACCTGGGAACATAGGTCGCAGTTGATGCATCGGTCTACATCAACATACTGGGGCTCTTGTCTTAACGATATGGTGAAATCTCCCGCCTGACCGGCCACATCCAGAACAATAGTGTTGGTAAGGATCTCGATGTTGGGATGGCGGTTGTGCTGGTTATAGGCTGGAGAGATGGATGGGCGGGTACAACCATAGCCGTGGTCTGGCGTTCCCCTGCATAGGACGCAGTCGTGTTGGGGGAACATGTAACCTAGCTGGGCTACCCGTCCGCCGAGGCAAGGCGTCTGTTCGACCAGATATACCCGTAAACCGGCATCGGCCAGATCCAAGGCTGCCCGCATACCGCTGATACCTCCTCCAACCACCATGGCCGCAGCAGGTTTTGACGTGATCGTCCCCTTATGAAGGGAAAGAGTCCCCTGATGAAGGGAAATAGTTCCCCGATCAGGGTAAATAGAGCCCTTATCGGGGTGAAGAGTTTGCTCATCGGGGGGAAGATTCGTCAGCATGTTCAAGAATTCAATATTCCTTATCTCGAAACTCTTCACCGGATTGGGTTAAGGCGAGGCGAGGATTAGGGGAGCGGTGGCTTGGCCTTAAGCTAAAGCTAAAGAGCTTTTACTCAAGAGCTTTTGCTCAAGAGTCCCGGCTTCTGGGCCCTGGTTATCTTGTCCTGGCCATCTTGTCCTGGCTTTTAAGATAGCGCCGGCCCTATCGGCGCTACTTTTCCTAAAAGCCTTGTGGTTTGCTATGCCTCGCTCGAACTCCTGTCGCTTCGTGCCTATCGCTTTGCGCCTATCGCTTCACGCGGCAATCGCTGTGCACGCTCTATCGGCCACAACCCACAGTGTTTATGTATGGTTATAATTAAAACTTCGTCTCGGGGGGATTCAAGTGACATATGTCACTAATATAGTAGAGATATATCATAAAAAAGGGGTGCTCGAGAGAGCACCCCTGTAAATGGCCCTGTAGCGAATTCTAGCAGAATGCTGAATTACTCTTGGCGAAGCAGATAATCGTATGCTGACAGCGCAGCCTTGACACCTTCGCCGACAGCCACAAGTACCTGTTCAGCAAAAATACTGGTTACGTCACCGGCCGCAAACACCCCGGGTACATGGGTTCGGTTGTAGCAATCGACGTCGACGAAACCGCCCTCATCTGTATCGACTAGATCGGTCACCATACTCGAATTGGGTCTTAAGCCCATCTCCACGAATGTGCCATCGGCCGGGATATCGGATTCATTACCCTCGGGGTCTTGAACCACAATTCGTTCAGCGTAGCCGTTGCCAAGCACCCTGGTCACCGAGTACCCCTCTAAGATGGTTACATTGGACGCAGCCTTCAACTTCCTTCCAAGCGGCGTGTCTAGCGCAAGGGAAGTCGGTCCGACAACATGTACTTGCTCGGCCACCGTCGACAGCTCGGCCGCGGACCGCAATGCCAGATCGCCATCGCCTATCACAACCGTCTTTTTGTCGATAAAGAGCGGCGCATAGCTCATGGCCGAGTAACATAGCCCTCGAGACATATACTCCCGCTCACCGGGCACTTTCATCGTCCGTTGGCGCGTGCCGGTGGCGACAATGACTGCCTTTGTCTGCAATTCATCACCATCTTCAAGCCGAACGACAAAGTGGCTATCCTGTTTGCTTATATGTTCAACCTTCTCCATACGCCGGGCAAAATTCAAATATTCGAGCTCGGTTCGGAATTTATTTACAACGTCGACCCCACGAATTATCAGGTAACTCTCTTGATCGGGAAGCTCTAGATGGTAATTGGTCTTTCCACCCAAATCTTCGGAGATCAATAATACTTCCAGCCTCTTACGAATGCCATAGATGGTCGCCGTAAGTCCAGCTGGCCCACCTCCAACAACAATTAAGTCGTACATTTCTCACCTCGTTCTATACTTATCCAGGCCTCGCGCTACAGGATTAAGATGCCAAGGAGACGGCCTCTCGGCCCTGGCAGCGCGACGCTAGGGAAAAATCCTAACCTTCGCCAGGTGCTTCGGCGATGAATTCGTCTTCCATCATCATTTTGGTCAACCTGCGTGACCGGCCGATAATTTGTGTGGCGTGTTCAAATAGCTCGTCATAGCTCATTTCAATTCGGGCCACACCCTGCTCTTGGGCTTTCATACCGACAGCCGCCGCTTCTCGGGGAAATACCTCCCAATCATCCATATTGGGCAGTATGTGGTTCTCGTCAAGCTTATCGCCAATATGGTCAGCCAGAGCTTGAGCTGATGCGTAACACATTTCGTCTGTTATTGTGCGCGCTCGAACATCTAACGCTCCTCTGAAAATTCCGGGGAATCCAAGCGAATTGTTCACCTGGTTCGGAAAATCGGATCTCCCCGTGGCGATGATCGCTGCCCCAGCTTCCCGGGCCTCCCAAGGCCATATTTCCGGGACTGGATTTGCACAGGCAAAGACGATTGCATCCTTGTTCATCATCTCCACCCACTCGGGCAGGATAGTGCTTGGGCCTGGTTTGGATAGAGCAATCACCACGTCGGCGCCCTCCATGGCCTCTGGGATCCCGCCCTGACGTCGCTCTGAATTGGTCGCCTGGCACAGTCGCCATTTATCTACGTACTCAGCTCGACGCATCTCTAAGTCCTTCCTGTGTAAACCCAGGATGCCTTTGCTGTCGACCATCAGACATCTTCCTGGGTCCACTCCCCAACCAAATGCCAGGCGGGAACAGGCTACATTTGAGGCGCCAGAGCCGACAAAGGCGATGCTGACCTCGTCCTTCTTTTTTCCGGTGAGTTTAAGGGCATTCATCAGGCCAGCCAATGTCACCGTAGCTGTTCCTTGTTGGTCGTCGTGCCAGACGGGGATTTCCGCCTTCTCGCGCAACGTGTCCAATATTCTGAAGCACTTGGGTTGGGAGATATCCTCCAGGTTGATTCCTCCGAAAGCAGGCTGCATCATGAGCACCGTATCGATAATCTTGCCCGGATCTTTTGTATCCAGCATGATGGCGATACCGTCAACGCCACCCAGGTATTTGTAGAGCAAAGCCTTGCCTTCCATCACAGGTAGACCAGCTTTCGGCCCAATATCGCCTAGCCCCAGGACGCGGGTACCGTCGCTAACTACGGCCACGGTGTTCCATTTGTTGGTGTAATCATAGACCTTTTCAGGGTCCGCCTCGATCGCCCGACATGGCGCCGCCACACCCGGTGTATACCAGATGGCGAAATCATTAAAATCTCTAACCGGACATTTTAGCGCGGTTTCAGTTTTCCCCCGGTAAAAAGGGTGGAGCTCCATTGCATCGGCCGAAGGTTTCTCAGCCTTTGCTAGAAGCTCGTCGATGTCGACAACATCCTTCTCAGCTAACATTATTGAACTCCTTCTAAGACATGTGGGACATGAAGATCACGGATCTACTACATCGACCAATGTCGGTGCTCGCTTCAACTATCGAATTCACCGAGTGATAACCTGCTATCACGATGATCCATGGTATTCTTGTTGCCTTCACTGTTTTCATGATTTGCGGCAAACATACTCATGAGAGCCTCTCCGCATTATTCAGGGCTGTTCCGGACTCCATTCTGGATGTCGCGGTCCGTGAAATTGAAACGTATCATCTCATCGATTATTTTCTACCCGTTCGTTCGGGCTGGTTCAGGCCATTGCCTCCTGTTGTAGATATGAGTCAGCATAAATCACTTTGTTGAGTAATATCTGAACGGTCTTCCAGATCGCCGCTTGCTCCGGATCGTTTAAATCAACGTCATCGATTGTGGGTTCTTCCATGGCGGTGACCCGGTCGTGGATCTTCAGGAAAAGCCCACCGCCTGCTGTGCTAGCGTCGCGTTCCTCGACAATGCGGATTGTCTCCTTCAATTCCTGATCAAGGGGATCAGCGATTAGCATCTGTAATCCTGCTCCCATCAGCATGACACAATAAACCCTGTTGATGAGAGAACGGTTCTCATGAGGGACCGCGTTGGAGACATTTGACAGACCGATCGAGATAGCTGGAGGCGGATCCCATGCAAATTGCAGCGTCCGCACCGCCTCAATTAACTCCGGTCCATATTCCTGACAGCCCGAGACAGTCAGTGCAAGCGGGTCGAAAATGAGATCTTCGATCGGGAATTCTATGTCCAGCATGCGTGGAATAAGAACTTCTAGGGCGATTGTTACCCTTTCATCTGCTCCAACCGGGATACCGCTCTTACCCATGGTCAGGGCAATAAGCCTGGCGTTGTATTTTTTGGCCAGAAGAGGAACCTTCTCAAGCCTCTCGGGTTCGGCCGATGTCGAGTTGATTATCGGCTGGGTCTTGGTGACGGTTTTTAAACCCGCTTCTATTCCCATAAGGTTCGTGCTGTCGAAACAGAGGGGCACGTCAACCACGGACTCCACAGTCCTGGTGATCCAGGGAAAGACCTCTTCCCAATCCTTCTTGCGCGGTCCCAGGTTTAAATCCAGGGCGTTGGCCCCAGACTCGACCTGGCGTACGGCAAGTTCCTGAAAAAATTTCTCATCCTTATGGCGAAGCGCGTCTTTTACGCTGCCAGATATGATGTGAATGTTTTCGCCAATTATGAACATAGACGTCTCCTTGTTAGGGATCGGGGAGTGGGGATTGGGGATCAGTGTCTCCGATCAGCATAGTGTCGCGAAGCAGCTTTTCCGCTCCCTCGTCCCAGCTCCGCAGCGGTCGCACCGCGACCTCCCTGAGTCCCCGTCACTCCGTACATTTGATCTGGCCTGAGTTCGGCCGGGTACTTCGCACGAAGAGCCAATCGAGCGCTGTAGCACAGATGGCAGGCATCAACGTATCCCGGTTCAGGTTCCAGATCATAGCTTTGTATCAATTTCGCTGGACCTCCGATCACTAAAGGTCCAGCTATTGGATGGTCTTCAGGTTCGTACTCCTCTAAGATCTCCTTTAAAGGCCGCTCAAAAAGATTACCCAGTACAATTCCCTGGCAAAGATGTAAATTGCCCAATGGATCTAAATGGACACGACTAGGGCTGACCAGGTTCTCATATGGGCAGTCGGAAAATGAACTCCACGGCTGTCGAGGCAATCCCTCTACAAGAACCTCTGCCGCACGCCCGCGATACATAACGCCGCCTCCGGTAAGCGTTTGTCCTGGGGGTGCTTCGGCCGGATCTCGATAACCTGTCGGCGGATCGACCGATATGGTGCCTGTATCGATAAATAACTCCATAGCGGCCTCGCTCGCGGGATGGCTGCCTATGCTCTCCTCCTCATCCCCATGAAAAAGATCGCAGGAGATTTCAAGTCGATCTAAGCCGGCCGCGGACAGCGGTTTCAACCATATCCAGGCGTCTTCACGCCCAGTGGCCCAGTAACCATTGCTGACAACCCCGGTGTTAAAGCCCTGTTGCTTGGCGCGAACTATCGCTTCCACTAGTACAGGGTGGTAGAGAAAAGCCTCACCACCCTCAAAATATATCTCCTGAATGCTACCGACTTCTTTGGCCTGCCTGTAGATCTTATCTATCTGGGCCAGGGTCAGCGTACCTGTCTGCCAGGGGCTGCCCCAGACAAAACAATGGTCGCATTCGTAGTTACATCTGTAAGTAAGCAAGATGTGAAGACCTGTTGGCTTCATAATGGCCCTCCTTTTGTAAGCGTCGATAGCTTGAATGCGCGTGTCCCAATCGCCTTCCGGATGTTCGAGATGCCATAGAGTCCAGGCATGGTTCACTCAACCTTGAGCGGCCCGCTAGATGATGCGTCGCGCTGGCTGGCAATCTGTTCAAGTTCCGCTACTACGGATGGAAATTCCTCCAAATCGGTATGGGGTAGAAAGAGGGCCGAGGTAAAGGCATCGTAAAAGGAATTGTCAGCCGACAACTCGATATAGGTCATCCGGCCGGCAATTTCCTGGATGCGAGCCCGTTTTGCTCTGTCGAGCAAAGCCAGGTATGCCCCCATCACCGAAGTATTGCCCAAGAATTGAAAACGCTCCCAGGGCATGTCCGGCAACAGGCCGATTTCCACAGCCTTTTCCACGTTGATGTATTTACCGAATGCCCCGCCTATTAAGATTTGCTCAACGCCATCCAGGGGGAAGCCAACCCCTTTGGCCAGGACAGTGAATCCGGCATAGATTGCGGCTTTGGCCCTGACCAAATTATCGACATCTACCCGGGTGATGGCGATGTCACGACCGTTATGAGATTCGTCTCCCCTGACAACAACATATTCAAGTCCATGATCACCAAGCCGGACTCGTGAGGTTGGCAGAGAATCGTTAAAGTTGCCGCCTTTGTCTAAGACACCGTTGAGAAATAACTCCGCGAGCAACGATATCAGGCCGCTTCCACAAAATCCACGGGGTTTGACCTCCCCGATAACCCGGTAGGTTGGCTCGAATGTCTGTCCGTTGATCCAGACCTCCTCGATAGCCCCTCTAGTGGCCCGCATGCCATGTAACACGCCGGCGCCTTCGAATGCTGGACCGGCCGAGCAGGCGCAAGTTACGAGCCATTCGTTTGAACCAAGGACTGTCTCGCCATTAGTGCCAATATCCAGGAATAGACTAACAAGTTCGCTATCATCCAAACCTGAGGAGAGAACGCCGGCGGTGATATCTGCGCCCACGTAACTGGCTACACCCGGTAAGCAGTCGACCGTGGCCTCGGGATGAATATTCAACCGTAATCCCGGTCGACCTATATCCCGAGCAGGCATCACAGGTGTGTAGTTGACAGAGGTCACGAATGGCATTAGCCGAATACTCTCGGCCGGAAGAGCAAGAAGGAGGTGAAGCATGGTGCTGTTCCCGGCGACAACCGCCTTGACGATCTCCTCCGGTTTCACTTTTGCCCGCATACAGGCTCGATCGATAACTTGGTTAATTGTCTCGAGCACTAGCCGTTGCATCTCCTCCGCGCCATGTTTGCTCTTCGAAGCGTAGATGATGCGAGAGATGACGTCTTCACCGCGAGTGATCTGCCCATTGTATTCGGCAGCCTGGGCTTGAACGTCACCTGATACCAGATCGACTAGCCATACTGTGACCGTAGTTGTCCCTATATCTATGGCCAGGCCCAGTAGTGGCTCGTCCTCCGGTGTGTGGCCTGGACGCAGATCAACCAGGCGAGCTTGATCGTGCCCGTTCCAGGATTCAACATCCAGAAATGCAGTTACGTGCCAGGCTTCTTGGCGTACGACGCGTCCGACGGTTTGTAAGAGTGGCAGCGACACCCTCACGGCCGGCCTTCCGTCGAGATTAATATCCGTTTGGCGCCGGATGGCGTTCAGTAGACGACTCCAATCGTCCGTCTGGTCTTTCATGCTGGGGGGTTTTAGAGTCAGGTTGACGCGTCTGACAGACTGGTCTCGTAAGTAGTCGTATCCTGCCGGTACGGCAACTTTGGCTACGACCCGGTCGGTGCTTAATCGCCTCTCGATCTTTTCTTGCGCTGGTATGTGCACAGCCACATCGGCTTCGATCACCGACTGGCAGGCCAGGGCATACCCTTTATCCACATCTTCGGATGTAAGACGAAGCGTACTGCGCCGCCGGATATCGCCATCGTCTACTTTGACCATACAGCGACCACACCGCCCTTGACCGCCGCATGGTTGGCTTATTTCTACCGCGGCCAATCGAGCGGCTTCGGTAAGCAGTGTTCCGGTTTGAACAACTACCGGCCCCGCAACTACGTCGAAAGTGACTGTATGTTCAGCCATCGCTATTTTCTATTTGTCAATTGCAGACATCTAATTGCTAATCAACCGATGATCAAGTCATCTGACCGTCAATTTAGCGCTTGCTTCAAAAAGGCGGGTAGATCGACCGCCTCTCTAGGGCCGACCAGTATCTCCCAACCCGGCAACTCGTCCTCAAGCTCACCTGATAAAACAGCCACGTGCCCTGGGATCACGATTCGCTGGCGATTGATTTTGTCGCTTACACCAAATCTCTTCACGTCTTTGGCGATCCGTTCAGCGTCGAACTTACCGGCGGCCCAAGCAGTGAGAACGCTCATTCCCTCGGCATCGGTGACTAGCAGCCAAGCTGGTAATCCTGCTCCATCGACCTCGTTTGCCACGCTGAAGTAGGTGATGCTGAAGTTGGTCGTTACGAGCAGTGGATCTCCGCTTCCAGGATCATTGATCTCATAAACGCCAGGTTGAACCTGGATAGGCTTCTGCGGGTCTGTGTAAATATTCTCCCGTAGAACCAGCAAAGGGTAGACATGGGCCGGTGCGTAGTGATCGAGAACAATAAACCCGGCGTATTTGGCAATCGCCTGGGCAGCCAACATCGATTCCGTCCCGGGGTCACCGGCATCTCCGGGGAAGCTGATGATCGGATAGCCCAGTGGTTTGAAGTTCTTTTTCAAAGCCTGCCGGCGGATCTGGGTGCTGTAGGCCAGGGAGGAGCTAAAGTCGCGAGTTCCGGGATCAAGGACCACATCCTCCACGCCTTTTGCTTTAACTAGCTCGGTAAGGTTGGCCAACTCTTCCATCGTTCTAGCTGACACGACCAGGGAAGATTTGCTTTCCTTAGCTAAGGATGCCATTGCTTCGATATTGGTGTCGTCAGCTGCATAGAGCAGTGAGCCATCGCCGCCAGCGGCCTCAAGGCCCTTGGCCACGACATCCGGATTACGACTTAGTAGAATGATGGGACGATCGCTGATAGCCCTGACAAGCTCTACCGCGCTGGCAAAGGTTGCCGGATCGTCAGAAGACGATGCGACTGCAAAACCATCCAGCGTAAGATCGATGCCCACATAATTTACCGTGTAGGCGTCTGCCGCAGTCACCTTCTCCTTGATCGCATCCGCAGACTCGTCATCGCGGACGCGAATAAAAAGACCGGGCCGGTTATAGAAGGTCTTCTCGTGCCTAAAGAGAACTACTTCATTTCCAGCTTTGACATCATGCCCGTTCGACGAGAGGGTCACCAGACGGATCGGAGGCGCGGCCGACTCCGACAGTTTTGTCTGTGATTCATCGCTCACATGCGGGCATAAGGACAATTCAGTCTGTTTTGCCGCCAATTTCATGGCAAACGCCAGGCAGGTCGGAAAACCGCAATCTCTGCAATTCGTCTTGGGTAATAATTTGTAGATTTGAATGCCAGATAGTGCCATACCTATTTCTCCAATCTAAGACGCTTGACTACTTTGTAAAAAAACACAAAGTCATCTTGCTTTGTGGAAGAACCACAATGTCTTATTATGCTATCTCAGTGCTAACCATTAACGCGTCAATTGCTTCCTTAACTCGTCGCAAACTCTCAGGATGCCGGAGCACCAGGATGTCAGCGCCAGATTCAAGTAGTGTTACCGATGTCAATGTCTCCCAGTTAATGGCCCTCTTGAGCCAATCTCCCCACTCGTCCGGAACATCTTCGCCGACCTTTGACTCTTTGGTCTTCCAGGCCTCGAATCCAGGCGTAACCAGCATGGGGAGCTGGGTCATGGCATCGCCTTGTAATGCGGCTAGTCGAAGCCTCTCCATGGCGGAGTAACCGTATTCGATTCCGTATCCCAGTGCACCAGTAGTCGGGTCCATGATGATCCGGTCCATGGGCATGTTCATGTCATTTATCAGGATATTTAGCTGTTTAGCGAGGTTGACATCCATTGGCGTTCGAGCGTTAACGAGATGGCCATTGGCCATGGCTGCGGCCACAATCGTGCGATAATTTTTGTCCTCGCAAATGCCGAGCACTATACGCTCTCCCTTGGTTGCTTCGGCAATCGGCACCAGCAACTCGTTATCGACTTCTGCTTGTCCTGGTCCAAACACAATCAGTGGCAGCCCACTGGCGTCAAGCACCTTCTTCACTGAGGCCACAGCCGATTCGGGGCTCGTGGTGTTGCCATCCACATCGGTAAGGCTAATCGTCAATTGAAGCAGATCCGCTCCCGTCTGTTCAGCTGCCTTAGCCCAGTCCGCGGGATCATCCACAACATCAGCCCAGGTTTCCAACAGCAGGCTTGACCAATCATCCGGTCGCCGGTCTCTGATTTCCAGGGCCACCTGTGGGCGGTTTGGCATCTCGACCTCAAAATGCATAAAAGGTAATGCACTCTCGCCGCCTACGGTAATACTCTTGACCCGCGACCCGCCATTTTCGGGGGTAGCGCCAATAGTGACCGTCCGGACGGTGCCAGGCCAGCTGTCTTTTACCAATTCAATCGGCATAGTTCTTACTCCTAAATCTTGTTCGAGAACTCGAGGGCTAAAGGGATTTGCCATACCGGCCCAATATGCCCATTCAAGGTTTCTTGAAGTCCTTATCAATCAGATTCTTTTCATCTCCGGTTTCATACATCCAGCCCCTCACGGCCGAGCAGTCCAAGTATCAGGGATAATTCCGCCCGATGATGGATTTCGTGCTCCAGGACATGCCAAATTATCCAGCCCAGCGAGAACCTGTGTTCGCTCCAGGGAGACTGAATGACTCGATCCAGGTCATCGAGCTCTAGTGAATCCAGTAATTTCTCAGTTCGATCATGGATCTCCGACAACTTGGCCTTGATGGCCTCGGTTGTCGGATACAAATCCAAATCATAATCGGGCCACTCATCAATCTCTCGAGAAACAACTCGGCGAAACCACCCGTCTTCCGCGTCGCCAATGTGGAGCATGATTTGACCGGCAGGCCAGGAAGACTCGAAAGGTGCGAACAGTAGTTCCTCGTCTTCGAACTTATCAATCGTCGACAAGAGATCGCCCCGTACTTGTTTCCAGTGAAAAAAAACCTTGCTCAATTTCATCAATCACCCATCCCTTTAGCCCAGTCCTGCACGATTTCTCGCGTCATCGCGGCGTTTAAGGAACTTTTCCAGGGGTAACTCTCGCGCCGCCTCAATGCCCAAGTCGCTAAGTTCTTCTTCGCTTTCCATGGCCATATGACGCAGCATGTTCTTATAGGACAACATGGCTGCTGGGTACTCTATCCCCCCCGCGTGGTGCATGAGATAGAGAACTCGCAGCCCCCGATCCTGCATAATCTGGGCGGCAGCCGTCAGTGGTATGTCCGGTGGGATTTGGGGCACATCATTTTGCATCACGCCTTCAGCTGTTAAAGCGGCGTAGTCACCTGTTGAATAAGCGCGGACCAGGTCGTTAAGATCGACAACGCCAACCGCGTGACCCTGGTCATCTAGCACTACTGCCCCCTCGGTATCCTTGTCCAAAAGAATTCGCGCTAACTTTGCCAAAGAAGTATCTGGCGTGCAGGTTAACACGCCGATGGACATCAGGTCACGCACCAGTGTTGGCGGTGCGGGTTTCTCTTCGGACATGCTGAAATTGCAAGATAATGGGGAGCAGCAATACGTGAGCTTGGCTCAAATTGCCGATCCCCATCATCGAATTAGAAGATTGGGTCCATAACCAATGCTGGGTGGTTGTGCTCTTCTAACCAGGCCAGCAGTTCATCTACCGTTGAAGCCGAACGCTCGTCACCTATCCTGTCGATCAGGTCAGGATCACCCTCGCGCTGGGCTACGACCCGAAGTTCATCGGCCATGGTTTCCTTCAGGTAGCTACTCATCCAGACCACCCGTTTGAAACCCCCATCTGACGAGATGAACTTGGGGCTGATTAAGTAATACTTTCCTACTCCCATGACACCGGGTGTCTGCAAACCGCCGCCAGCCACACCGGCAAGAGTACTAAAAGTCATGCCGGCGGGTGTCATGCTGGTATCCTCGCGGCTAACAATCATCACGCCGTTCGCCTCAGGGATAAGCATAACGATAGACTCGAAGCAACCACAGGCGGTCATTGGGTTTTCCATGATGGAATACATGGCCACCTCATTCACTACGTCGTGTGAACCTATCTTGGCGTAATTATTGGTGCCTTCCCAATATCCTTTATCGAAATCGATCAACCGGCCCAACTTAATCGGCTCGTTGGGTCCAGTGGGATTGATGTTGTATGAAGCTTTGCAATCTAACCAGTTGTAGGCACCGCACAGACCAAGACGCTCCGGACTGACAATACAGACGTGGTTCGGAGCAAAGGATTGACAAAGAGTACAGGAGTAGAACTCGTCTACAGCATCGTCGGTCAGGTCGGCTAGACGCTTGTTGCGAAAATCGAAAGCTTCCCTGGCTTCGGCTAGTTTCGTTGCCAGCGGCTCGGGATCAGTGTAGATGGTTACCTGGACTTTATCGACGATGGCCCCAAAATCAGAGTGGAGCCGAGCATGAATTATCTTGCCGAAATGTTCCAGGGTAAATCCCTTCTCGGCCGCGCCGTTCGAAATCCGGATCCAGGCGATATCGCGTTGTCCAATGTGCTGAATACCGGAGGCGCCATTTATAAAGTAATGAATCTGGCGTTCAAGCACCGGTTCGAAGTCCGGCTGCATTTGCCGGGCAGCCACGTCGACCACGATGCCTACGTCCATATGCCCTTGAAATTCCACATCTTCAAAATCAGGGCCGATCAGCTCGATCTTGCCGTCCACCACCTCATCCATGGGGGCCATGCGTAGATATTCGAAAGCTCGTGAGTATTTGCCGCCGAATTCGACCCGCATGTCAGCCTTACGAACGACTTCGCCCTCAAAGGCTGATCCATAGGGCACAGGAACCGGGACGTCGGCGATCTGGACTTTAACGCCACGGATCTCGATACATTTCTGTACCAGTCGCTCTGCCCGCTCCAAATCATCCGCACCATCAATCTCTTTGAAGGGCATGCTGACTACGTGCTCGTAGGTTGTTACACCGGTGGGCAATATTTCGGGAATAACCGTATCGGCGATGACCGGGAATCCGAAATTGATCGCCCCGGCAGCAGCCGCATATTTCAGGTCGTCCACCTCGCCCAAAGCCAGGACAAAAGCGAAGACTCTTTCCTTATTATAGAGCAGGATATCTCGAGCTTGCCCGCCTTTCATGCCGCCAAAGGTGAGCGCCGAACGGACGGCGAATCCAAGAGCGTAGATAGCACTCAGGGTGTCTGTGCCGAACGGCACCGTGTACGTGTCGTAGCCTAATTCAACACCTTCTTCGTTAAGCTGGTGAATAATGCTCCGGCCATTGACATTACCCGATAGGAAAGTCAGGATGTTCCGGCGCTGAAGCTCGCGAACGATTTTAACCGCGATCTCATTCGACTTGGCCGCGCCGATAATAGCGGCAAAGCCGGGCATTCGACCGTCAACCAGCTTGATGCCCCAAGAACGTAATTGGATATCGTCAATGGGCCCGTTAAGATGGCCATCCATCCCCTGTCCGTTGCCCCCGTTATCGGGACTGGTAAAGGACGTGCCCCCAGCTAGCTGAAAGCCGGGCATTGGCTCGGGTTGAAGGTTATATATAAACCTGATTGCCTCGATAGTTTCTGCAGCTAGTAAGGTTGCCATGCCGCTATCCAATGTCTCACCCAAATAGGGTGTCCAATGACTATCCGACGGCAAAGGATGTAACAACGAATGGGCGTGCTCCATCACCGGCTTCAACTCTCCAAGAGTCTCCACCTTCCTACCTGTCATACCGAAAATCAGGGGCAAATAATAAGCTGTGTTGGGAAAGGCAACGGGCGTGTCCGGTCCTTTTTCCACTAATGCCCGGCCTAACATCGCCTCAGCTTCCGCTACAAGAGCGTTCGAACCGCGAATCGCGCGGGTCGCTATATAACGTGACATTGGTCTACCTCCTCGCTCCTACTAGTCCGCCGCCACACCGTAGATTGCCTGACGGCGTTCTGACAGTGGTAGCGATTCCAGGTCCATCATGCGCGCATCGCCGCTGCGGCCGAATCTGTCGGCCTCGTATTCGGGTATGCCCAGGGCAGCGCGTTTCTTATCTATATGATCCAAGGTCCGTCGAATCATCTCGTCCGGGTCAACTACGAACTCCAGCTTCCCGCCGTATATCTCCTCCCAACCGGAACTGATGTATTCGGAGACGATTGTGCTGTCTTCCATGCGATCGGGCATGCCGCTGACTGGCGACGCGCCTCCGAACATGACGTAGACGCCTGATGCCACACAATATGTCCCGATGGCCAGGGCCTTTTCGCTCATCCACTCGGGCGCGAGACCGACGGCCGGAATCTGATCGATGTCATCTCCCAGACCGCCCTCTTCTACCATTTGAGTAAGCACAGTCAGAATTCGTGTGTTGTCGACGCAGGAACCCATGTGCAGCACAGGCGGAATGCCGACTGTTTCACACACTTCTCTCAGGCCTGGCCCGACTCTGTCGAGACCAGCTTCGCCGAGTAGCAAGCCAAGTTTGGCGCTAGCAATCGCCCCACAACCCGTTTCTACGACAAGAACATCTTGTTTGAGAAGCTCCTGGGTAATATAGGTATGCAGGTAGTCTTGCTGGCTGCGGGGGTTGTTACAACCTACTATGGCCGCTACGCCTCGAATTCGCCCTGATATGATGGCGTCGTTCAAAGGACGGAAGGAGGCCCGATAGCTACCGCCAAGCATATAGTTGATGTATTCGTGCGAAAAACCTGGGATTAGCTTCTCGCGATCGCTGGGGATTTGTGTTTCACCACGATTCTCATAGTTGTCGATGGCAATGCGCAAGATATTCTTGGCCGTGGTCAGGGCTTTTTCCTCATGAAACTCGATGTGGGTAGCGCCCTTGATCTTGACCTTGGGCGAGGTGGTGATGATCATGGTATGGAAATTCTCAGCCAGACTTACCAGGGCTTGCATGATGCATTGCACATCCACCACCATAGCTTCAACCGAGCCAGTCAGGATAGATAATTCCTGGTGCAGAAAGTTACCTGCAGCCGGGATTCCTTGGCGCATCAAGATCTCATTGGCTGTGCAGCATATGCCTGACAGATTGACGCCCTTGGCGCCAGCTGCCTTGGCGTACTCGATGATCTCTGGATCTTGAGAAGCGGCGACGATCATTTCGCTGAGGGTAGGCTCGTGCCCGTGAACGACCACGTTTACCATGTCCTCTTTCAAAACTCCCAGGTTGGCTTCGCCGAGAATGGGCGCTGGTGTACCAAACAAGATGTCAGAAACATCCGTGGCTATCATGCTACCACCCCATCCGTCGGCAAGACTGGTGCGAATCGCGTGATTCAAGAGGTGCTCTGGATCCTGGTCATCCCCGATATGGGTCCGGTGAAGCGCTTCGACTACTTCTCGGTCCAGCCCGCGGGGAACAACCCCCTGCTCTCTCCAAATCTTTTGTCGTTTCTCGGGCGCCCGGTTTACGACGACAACCTCGCCTTTCTGCTGTCCGAATTGTGAAATATAAAGATCGGCCAGGTCGTTGGCGATTTCTTCTGGTGCTCTGTCCTCGATATCGATATCGTAATTAGCCGCCACCTTACGCAACTTGGCCACATCGCGAATCACATACCCTTCCGCTTCGCCGTTAGCCACGGCTTTAAGGGTGAAGGCCATGTCTCGGCCGTGGTCTGAATGGGCAGCTCCTCCTGCAGCAATGGCTCGAACTAGATTTCGGGCTTGAATGGTGTCGATTGTTGCTCCACAGACGCCTGTCTGGCCATCTTTTGTCAGCCGGCAGGGGCCCATTCCACAGAGCTTACAACACATTCCGGTGGAGCCGACATTACAGGGTGCCATAGCATCCGCCCTCGTAAATGCGGTGGAGATCCCCAACTCATCGGCGCGGATCAGCATCTGCTGGGCGGCTGGATCAATGGATTGCTCTTCCGGGGTTCGTTTTTTTCTAGCCATTAGTCAACTCCTCTTCCACGTGCTTGATGGGTCCCATGCCAGGACATGGCCAGAGTGGCCGGCCAGAAGGGGGAACCTGTTGGGCGAAATTGATAGAATTACCAGTCTGCACGTAGGCGACGCTGTGACGGAAGAAGGGCTTATCGCCGTTCTCTCGTTCGCCAACGTCACTCCGTTCAACCGATACCGGGATTTCTCCCAGGTAACCGGCCTCGCCGAGGACGGCCTTGATCTGGTCTGGACTCAGCTGAGCCTCATCGTACGTTACTTCGACAATCTGGAAACTGCTACTGGCGTATACTTCGCTTACGCCCGGCAATTCCAACAAGAGGTGCCGAACCTCTGTGACATGATGATCGCCATACATCGACGGCAGATCAAGCGACAAATTATCCACGACAACTTCCTCCTTGAGATAGAGCCAGAGACAGTTACTTGAGCATGTTAAGATCACTTTTGATGACGCAGGACGACGCACACTAACGAAGTCTTCTGCCTCCCCACTATGATCCCTCTTAAGAAGCATCAGGGTCAAGTGATCATTACATACTATTACACGTGACAGATGTCATGACATTGGCTTAATTTGGGCCAGATACCCCAATAACCTGTTGCGATTAAGTCGCGAGGCTCATATGATCCATCTATGAAATCCGGCGAGGCATCTTCTCAAATCGAGGATGGTTTCACCCATCTTGAGGTTCACTCCTATTACACGTTGTTGCAGGCAACTCCTTCGGTCGAAGAGCTAGTCGCTCAGGCGAAAGCCGAGGGGTCAACACACCTGGCCCTAACCGACACCAATGCCCTGTACGGAGCTGTCGTATTTCAGCGAGCCTGCCTGGAAGCCGGGATCCAACCCATCATTGGCATGACCCTCAACGTTGCCCCTCCGCCTGACATCGAGTCGAGGTTCTACGATGAGCCGGGCCACCTGGTATTACTGGCAAAGGGTTCGGACGGGTACCGTTCCTTATGCCGGATCTCATCCTTCATCCAGGGCTCTCCTGATAGAGAGACACTGGCAAAGCGCGGCCTCGACTGGGACTCTATCGCGGGCAACGCAGATGGGCTCATTTGTCTCAGTGGCGGGAGAAAGGGTTGGATAGAGAGATTTCTACGTGATGGCAATCAGGAAGAAGCCGGCCGCTACGCCGCCAGGCTAGGCGGCCTATTCGGAGAGGATGCTCATCTCAGTCTGGAAATTCACTCAGCGGAAGATCTTGAAATCGCCAGGGAAGTTGAAAATCTTGGCCACCGCTTTGGCCTGAGCACCGTCGCCGTCCAGCCGATCTACTGCCTGGAGCCGGTCGACGTATCCAGGCTGCAACTCCTGCAGGCGATTAACAAGAATATACACCTTGAGGATGTTAGAAAAGCAGCCAGTAAATCTGCCGATAAGCATGATCTTCACTGGCTCAATTACAGACAGGTAGCTCAACGCTTTGAGCGTTTTCCCGGTGCGATGGAACGAACCGCTGCCATCGCCCTGCGCTGCCAACCGGCTCTACCAGATGGTCAGCCTATCTGGCCCGTACTCAATCTGCCCAAAGGGAAATCGCCAGATCAGGCTTTAGAAGAAATGGCTCGAGCTGGATTTGAGGCGAAATACGGCTCTGAGATTTCAGATGAGGTCAATCAGCGTCTTAATAAGGAATTGGCCGCCATAGGCCATTCCGGTTTTACACCACTTTTCCTCATTGTGGCGGATATTGTTCGCCATGCCGTCCAGACCGGGGTGCCGGTGAGCACCAGGGGTAGTGTGGCCAATTCTCTCGTAGCTTATTGCCTCGGAATAACGACTGTCGACCCGGTCGCCCATGACTTGTTGTTCGAACGCTTCTTGAATCCGGCCCGCACCACTCCACCAGATATAGACCTGGATTTCTGCAGTCGTCGCAGGGATGAGATCCTGACTTACGTTCGGAAAACCTATGGGGATGACAAAGTAGCACTGGTGGCCACGATAAGCACCCTCCGGCCGAAATCGGCCGTTAGAGAGACCGGGAAGGCTTTTGGCCTGGGAGAAGAGGAGATCGGCCGGTTGGCAAAATCGCTTCCCAGGGATTGGCACCCGGATCCACGCAGGCGCAGCAAGCGTACCGTCGACGATCTGCTGGCCGAGCTTGACGAACCACGCTTGAAGCAAGTCGTCTCCGCGGCCTACGAACTAATTGGCTACCCCCATCATTTGAGCGTTCATCCTGGCGGTGTGGTGATCACCCCCGGCCCTCTGACTGACTACGTCCCCGTCCAGATGGCGCCGAAGGGATTCTTGATCACTCAATTCGACCACAAAGACCTGGAGTCCATAGGTCTGCCTAAACTTGATCTCCTGGGCATCAGCGCCCTGACCGTCATGTCCGATGCAGCCGATCTCGTTCGCTTCTATTACGATCCCAAATTTCGCCTGCAAGATATCCCCATGGGCGATGCTCCCACCGGCGATATGTTGGAAGCAGGCCGGACTATCGGCGTTTTTCAGTGCGAGTCGGCCGGCGCCCAACGCACTCTACGGCAATTAAAGGCCCGCACTGTTCCCGATCTCGCCGTGGCCAACGCTTTCTTTAAACCAGGTCCGGCAACCGGCGGAATGGCCCAGGCATTTATCCGTCGCTACAGGGGCGAGGAGCGGGTTAGTTACCTTCATCCAACCCTGGAGCCTATTCTGGCGCCCACCAAGGGTGTTCTCTTATTTCAGGAGCAGATACTGCGGGTCGCCACGGAGATCGCCGGCCTAAGTTGGGAAGAAGCGAACCAGTTACGCCGGGGCATAAGTAAGTTTCAGGCCCATGAGATGGAATCACTGCAAACCCAGTTCATCGCCGGCTGCACCAGGCCAACCCCGAGTGGTCCGGGATTTACGACAGCCAGGCTAATACTCTTTGGGAACAGGTGTTGGCATTTGCCGGATATGGTTTCAACCAGGGACACGCCACGGCCTACGCCGACGTAAGTTATCGTTCAGCATACTTGAAATTGCACTGGCCGGCGGCCTTCTTCTGCGCTCGCCTGGCTGACTGGGGCGGTTTCCACCATCCGGCCGTCTATTCAGCCGAGGCCGTTCGACTGGGGATACCCATACAGCCACCCCACGTTAACCACAGCCTCAAATCCTTCACCCTTACCTTCACTAGCGAACCTCCAACCTCCAGCGACCAGCCGAGTTCCTCTCGGCCAAGACCGGTACTCCGGTCAAGCAACCAGCGACCAGTGACCAGCGACCAGCAACCAATCCTCTGGATGGGCCTCGGCCAGGTCCGCGGTCTGCGCAGAAATAGCATCGCTGAAATCATGCGCATGCGTAAAGATGGCCCATATAACCGTCTGGACGATCTTCTTGAACGCGTATCATTGCAGACAAAAGAGATCATACATCTGATCCAATGTGGCGCCTTGGGCGGTTTGGGCAGGAGCCGGGCTGCCTTGTTGGCGCAGGCGCGGCCTACCAACGGGCAGGGAGTACAAAGCAGATGGCCTTCTCCTTCGCCGGCGAGCTAGATAGTCCGGCCGAGTCGCTTAACCAACGAATGCGATGGGAAAAGGCCATTCTTGGCCGGCCGGTTAGCGTCCATCCTCTTGACTTACTCGAGCAGCGACCGGCCGAAGCTATCCCGCTCCTAGAACTGCCGGGAACTCAGGGGCAAGAGGTTACCGTGACTGGTGTGCGATTGCCCGGTTGGACCGGCGGTCCCGGCTTCTTTCTTGCCGATCAGGAGACCTTTATTATCGCCAGGGGGGATAAGTCACTGAAAACCCCAGAACCGTGGATTCCTGTATTAGTTCGCGGCCGGTGGACGAGCGATGAGTGGGGAACGAGCTGGCTACAGGTAGAGCGTTTACGTCCATTATGAATCTTCTCCCATCCTTCCATACCGTGATCGTATTCAAGATCCAATAGTCGTAGCTAATAAGATAGAGAAGTCAGGTGAGATATCTGGTTGACAATGGTTAATCCAATCTGGTTTCACCGGCCATGAAGAAAACTGGATCGTAGAACACTCTGAGATTCATTGGCTAGCAAAAGCGAATTGGCAACGAGACCCTCTCTATCAGACCGATTTCGGTTACGTTGACGAAGATGGTCAGCTTGGGAACTTCTCGCCGGAGCGATTCGTTTTCCCAATTCAACGCCCCGCCCTAATTTTCCGGCTTCCTCGATGGCTTGAGTCAGGAAGGAGTAATTAGAGATAGTTCCAGTTCAGGCTTCTTATGAGAATCCACATTCTAATACATAGAAAAAAAGAGCAATAAGGAGGGGAAAGTCAAGGGTTTGGTAGTATATGCGTCCGAAGAGCGAGACTTCGGGCAAGGCTCCCGCGGGTAGTGCGATTTTTTGCGCCAGTCCGCGCTGGGAGATGTTTGCCTTCGGGAAATTGTGTGATCATGAGGACATCCAAAATTGTCCGGCATCCGTAGAACATAGTAGGGCAGGAAGAACATTCCCGAGGAAGCACAGAAACAAAGGAGAATCTCCCATGCGTAAAGTCATTTTCATCGCCTTAATCTTGATCGTCGCTTTGGCTGTCGTGTTACCAGCCGCTGCAGCTCCGCCGTGTAACGACACCAATGGCGACGGTTCCCCCAGCGGGTACGAGTACGCCCAGTATCACATTAGAGCTGCGGCCCAAGCAGGCAATCTGGGAGCCGGCGGCCATATCCCCGGTACTCATCACGGGTTTTCTG
>PVMK01137365.1_pt1 | contig 40948 bp, 34 predicted proteins | sample 1853481 | NCBI WGS metagenome assembly PVMK01 (sample SAMN08533507, study PRJNA380276) | Marine sediment metagenome, whole genome shotgun sequencing project.
AGATTCGAACTCACGACTTCAACCTTGGCAAGGTTGCACTCTACCGCTGAGTTATTCCCGCAAAAGGACGCCTTTGGTAGCTCGGCTGGCTCCACCCGTCAAGCTCTCGACCAGGGGACGCCAATGGCTCGGCGGCGCTAGATTACGGCAGTTTCACACTTGAAAACAGCGCCCACATCGCGTCGTTGGCGTTGATGCCCGTGGTGCTTCCACCGAGGTCGATCGGGATCTCGGGAGGGCACGGATAGCCGAACCAGCAGTGGCCCGCTTCTTCCGCTGTGCAGAGAGTAACGCTCGCGTCGCCGTCGCACTGATCTGACGTCTCGCAGGTCACGTCGCCTGCTTGGTAGGTGACGCGCGGTTCGTCGGTGCAGCCGTTGCGGTCTGCCCAAGCCTGAATCGTCTCAGGGACGCCTTCGTAGCTCGCGATGGTGTCGTTCTTTCCGTGGAAATGAATGAGCGGGATGGGTCGTTGCGGGGTGCATGCAGCCGGGTCTAGGGAAAGCTGACCGGAGGAAGGGGCGACCGCGGCGATGACATCGGCCGCTTCGCACGCAAGGCGGTGAGACATGCCGCCGCCGTTGGACATTCCTGTCGCGTAGACTCGAGTGAGATCAATGCAGCCGCGCGCGGCAAGGTCGTCGATCACTGCGCGAGTGAAGGCTACATCGTCGACGTCGTTGGTTTCATCCCCCCCGCTGTTCCAAGCGTTGCGGATGCCGTTCGGGTACGCAACGATATAGCCCTCCTGGTCGGCTTTGTCGTCCATGTGCGACTGCGACCGCTGAGCGTCCCCGGTTTGCGTGAGGCCATGGAAGTTGAGGACCAGCGGAGCAGGGGTGGCTCCATCGTAGCTCGGTGGGACGTGGAGCTCATAGCTCCGACCGGTCCCGTCGAAGTCCAGGTCCACGTGAGTGACTCCCATGTCGAGCGTGCCGTTCGCGCAGCCGAGGCTTGCGCCAGTTGATGAGGTCGACCCGGAACTGCCGCCGCAGGAGGCGAGCGCCCCTGTGAAGACCAGCAGAGCGTACGGCGTCGTAAGAGACATTCGATGCTTCATGACGTGTCCATCGTACCAGCAGGCGCTTGGGATTAACCCTTCCAAAAGGGGGTCAGACCCCTTTTTTACCACTGGCTTCGGCACACCTACAGCAACGAAGCGCGGCGCAAGAGCGACCTTCAAACGCAGAAGGCGTTGACCGGCCACACGAGCGACCGATCTGCGATCCGCTACTCCGCCGTGAGCCTGAACGAACGACTAGCAGTTGTCTCTGAAATCGAGTCAGAAGTGGCCCGCAAAGTGGCCCACCTATGGAGCGGCGGAAGTGACGAAGGGGGCGAAACGTAATGATTGCGTGGAGCGGGAAATGGGAGTCGAACCCACGACTTCAACCTTGGCAAGGTTGCACTCTACCGCTGAGTTATTCCCGCAAAAGGACGCCTTTGGTAGCTCGGCTGGCTCCGCCCGTCAAGGTAGGGCCCTGCCCGGTTAGCCGTGGGGGCGGTGGGGCGGGGCCAACTGACGCCCGGGGCGTCTGGCATGAAAAGGGGACTGTCGCCGCGTTCTCATTCGTAGCGGAGGCCCTCAACGGGGAGCATGCGGGCGGCCCACCAGGAGGGGGCGATGGTCGAGACGGTGCAGATCAGGAGTGCGATTCCGATGGTGATGAGGAAAACGGACGGGTCGAGCACGACCGGTAGATGGTCGATGAGGTAGACCTTGGGGTCGAGCGGGAAATGGATCTTGTCCAAGTACAGGACCAGGCCGCCGCCGAAGAGGACGCCCGCCAACGTTCCGATTACTCCGATGACGACGCCCTGCAGCATGAACACGCCGAGGATTGTGGCGTCGGTGGCACCCATCGCTTTCAGGATCGCGATCTCGCGCTTCTTCTCGATGACGATCATGATCAAGGTGGCGATGACGTTGAAGGCGGCGACGAAGATGATGGTCGCGATGACCAACGTGAGAGCGATCTTCTGCACCGCGAGTGCGGTGAACAGATTGCGGTTGAGCTCGGACCAGTCGAGGGAGTGAAACGCCCCGCCCAGGTTTTGCTCGATTCGGCGGGCGAGTTGCGAGGAGGTGCCCAAGTCGTGAACGCGGAGCTCTACACCGGTCACGTTGTCGCCTTCGTCGAAGAGGCGTTGGGCTTCGAAGAGGTCGGTGTAGACGAGGCCCGAATCGTATTCCTGAAAGCCAGCCTGAAAGACGCCGATGACCCGAAACTCGCGCGAACGGGTGGAAGCGCCGCCGGGCTCTGAAAGGGCCAAGCCGAGCGCTGCCAGGGGCGAGATGAGCCTGACGCGATCGCCGACTTCCACGTCGAGGTCCTCGGCTAGCGTCTTTCCAACGATGATGCCGGGTAAGGAGTCGACCGGCTCCTGCGCCTGCCCTTGGGAAAGCCCCGCTTCCCATGCAGGGTCGTCCGGCAACGCAAGCTCATCGTCGTCGAGCCCACCGAGTATCGCTTCGATGTCACCCGGCTCGGCGACCTTGCCGATGTGGGGTCGGCGCGCCTGCCGCGCAGCCTGGCGTTGCGCCGCTCGGCGCTCGGCCTCCTCTTCCCAAACCGTCTTCCGCAAGCCCGGGGCGTCGTCGGACGCAGAGGGAGTATCCCTTGGCTCGGTCTCGTCCCGGTTCGCGGTCTCGGTCCCATCTCTCAGGTCGCGGAGCCACTGCCAGGTGTCGCCGGATTCGGGAGGGCGCAGGGCGGCGGTGGGGGTCGAGCCTGGACGGCGGAGTCCTCGCAGGTCGCCGGCGATCATTTGGTTGGGGAGGTCTAGGACGGTTTGGAGGCCTTCAGGGGTGACGCCTTTGACCAAGACTACAGCTCGGCGTTCGCCCTTGGTGAGCATCATTTCGTTGATCGAGAAGGGAGCGATACCGGCGACTCCCTCCATCTCGCCGACGGTGGCGAGTACGTCTCGGTAGTCTCGGAACTCTCGACCGTACTTCAAGACCAGGACATGGGCGTTGACGCCGAGGACCTTGTCGCGGAAGGCCTGTTCGAAGCCGGTCGTGATGGAGAGCACGGCTAGCAGGGCCGCCACGCCGAGAGCGACGCCGATGATCGAGATCAAAGTGATCATCGAGACGGTGGCGCGCTTTTTCGAGCGCAGATAGCGGACCCCGATCTGAAGGCTGTAACTCACCTCCCACCCCTCTATCACGCACGAGCGCGCCACGCGACGCGTGGTGGGCGCAGCCCCGTGGTCCGCGCACGCCGTCGGCTCTACCAGGCGGGGGAACTTGCCCGGTTGGGACGGACTCACTAGGGTTCGTTAGATGAAGCGGATTTGGCCCCTCGCGATGTGCATCGGGCTGGTGGTGGCGTGCCATCAGCAGCAGAACGTGCGCCGCGAAGTGTGGCCCCCACCGGGCGAGCCGCAGCAGGCCGTGGCCAAGGCGCCGGCGCCACCGCCGAAGGTCCTCGACCCCGTCCTCGTCGAGCTACCCGAGAGGTCGACGGTCATGCAGGTCCGCAAGCAGCTCGACAAAGACAACCCTGGCCGAGCACGCGAGCTCGCCGAAGCAGCGCTTGCGAGCGCCGGCGCCAACGAGAAAGGCCGTCTCCACTGGCTGGCCGCGAAGGCTGCGCTCGGCGAAGGTTACAACAGCATCGCGCTCGCTCATCTCGACACGCTCGGCACGTTCAACCATCCGCTTTCCCGTTGGGCCAAGCTGAAGCGCGCATCCCTGCTGCAGCGAAAGGACCCGGTGACCGCTGCGCAGATCGCTGCATCGTTGACCGACAACTGGGCCGGCCGCAGCCGCGCACGATCGATCGAGATACGCACGGGTGGCACCAGCGGGTCCGGCGCGCACCTCGAAATCCGTCTGGATGGCAAGCCTCCGGCACTGGCGCGTCAACCGAGTGTGCGTCCGCGCATGCAGCAAAACCTCGACAAAGCCGAATCGCTCTACAGCGCGAAACGCTATCGCGAGGCGGAGCGTCTGTTCGGTAAGCTGATCAAACACCTCAAGACGGGCACGGTCGTATGGTGCAAGGCTCGCTACAAGCAGGGTCGCGCCCTCTTGCAGGCCCGTGAACGAACACGCGGCGCACCGATCATGCGCGACGTCGCCAATAGGTGCTCCCAGTTCGACACCGACACGCGCGCCTGGGCACGGTATTACGCGGCACGCGCGTACGGCCGCATTGGTCAGTGGGACGAGTCGGTGCGGCAGTACGCTAAGCTCGAAGCAGAAGCGCCGGGCCATAGCCTCGCAGATGATTCGAGCTACCGCGCCGCCTTGGCCGAGCTCGAGAATGGCAAGCCAAAGGCGGCCCGGGCTCGCCTGGCTTCGATTTCAACTCGATATCCCGAAGGCGACATGTGGCCGCGGGCATTGTTCAAGCTGGGGTGGATCCAGCTCCGCGACGGCGACTACGACGGCGCCTACGACCGTTTCGACGAGCTCGTGAAGCGTGGTGGAGACGAGCGCCAAGAGGGCATCACGGGACGATCGAACTATTGGCGTGCGCGTACGCTTTTCATGATGGGTCGACGAATCGACGCTGTCGAAGCCTACGAAGAGATCGTTCGGCGTTGGCCGCTTCGCTACTACGCGCAGCAAGCGCTGTGGCGTCTCGGCGAGATCGTGCCGCAACGCGCGAAGGCCATTATCACCGACATGCGCGCTGGCGACGAACCGACGCGCATGGTGTTTGCGTGGCGTGATGAGTTCGACGATCCCGCGTTCGATCGTCTGATCGAGCTATTAGCGGTCGACGAAGTGACCTATGCGTCGGCCGAAATGTCGTCCCTGCACATGCTCGGCACTGACGTTGATCCGGAGATGGCGGTAGTCGGCGCAGTGCTCCTGCAACATGCCGGCGCGCAAACACGACTGAGTCGCGTCATTCGCGCGCACTTCGAGGACTTCGAAGGGCTCTTGCCCAAGGGCGAAGGTCGACTGATCTGGGAGGCCACTTACCCGCAGGCATTCTCGCCACTGATCGAAAACGTGGCCGATAACGAGGGCATCCCGGCGTCATTCGTCCGCGCGATCGCACGCGAAGAAAGCTCTTTCGACCCCGAGGTCGTGTCCTGGGCGAAGGCCTACGGGTTGGTTCAACTGATCATGCCCACCGCGAGGCGATTCGCGAGCGAGGTTGGCGAGAAGGCCACGCCGCGCACGCTGAAGAAGCCCGCCGTCAACCTCAAGATCGGCGCGCGGTACATGGCGTGGCTTTGGGACCGCCTCAACGAAAACCCTGCACTGGTACCGTCGGCATACAACGCAGGCGAAGGAGCCGTCCGCCGCTGGCTCCAAGAAGACGCCGCTCGCCCCCTCGACGTCTTCATCGAGGAGATTCCCTACGACGAGACGCGACGGTACACGCGTCGCGTGCTGCAGACCTACGGAGTCTACCAGTGGCTCGCCGATGAGCAGCTCCCGGAGCTCCCCGCCAAGCTCCCCACAACGAGCCGGCAGCAGCGCATCAGCGCACTGTGAGACGCGCTACGCGACCACCTTCGGCAAGAGCGAGCCGAACTCGATCGCCTTGTTGATGTCCCCGTCGACGCGAAGCTTGCCCTGCACAAACGCAATCTGCGGGTCGAGGTTGCCGCGTAGAATCTCGGCGAGATGCGCGTCGAGGATCGTGAGCGTTGCGTCCGCGGGGGTCCCGTTGCCCTCGGTGACGCTTCGGTCCTGCAGGTCGATGGTCCAGCTCTTCTCGTCGGCGCCGGTAATCCGAAGGTGAAACTTCCCGTCGCCCAGCGAGCGGTCGGCGGGCGCCTGCTCCAGCGTCGACTTCATCTGGCTGACAAAGGCGGCCGCCATCTCGGCGACGGCCTGCGCCTGGGCTGCATCAGCTTCGGCCGCGGGCTCCTGGTGCGGGAGGATGGCTGCCTCGAGCTCATTGGCGGATTCGCGCAGGTTCCGGGTAAACACGTCCAAATCGGGCATGACCGCGGGCGACGACGTGGGGCTGATCGACAAGACGCCGTTGTAGCTGAGCACGGTGATGAGCAGGCCCATCCCGTCGATCAGGGGGGCCATGCCCATGAGCGCTAGCAGCTTGTGCCCCGCCATGTACATGTCGATCTGTGGCCCGGGCACGTTGGTGATCACCACGTTGAAGATCGGAGCGTGCATCTCGGAGATGCGGAACCGCGAGTACAGCCGAAGCACTCGAGTGGCCAACCCAAAAGGAATGAAATCCCACAGGTCGACGAACGCGCGGGTCGCGCCTGACTTTTCAAATGCCTTTCCACCTTGCGTGTGTTCTTTGATGACGTTGAGACGCTCGACCGGATCGGCGACATCGGTTGCCAAATCGAGCAGCATCCCCGACACCTTGTTTCCCATGTCGCCGTGCTCGTCCTTCCCCCGAGTCGAAACAGGAATCATCCCCAATAGAGGCTTGTCGGGTAGCTCGCCCTTGTCGTCGAGGTAGCGCCGAAGCGCGCCGGCACAGATCGCGAGAACGACGTCGTTCAGCGTGCACCCGGCGACCTTGCGAATCGCCTTGACGCGGTCGAGCTCGAGCAAGGCGGTGTTCCAGATCCGCTGGCCGGTGACCGTGTGGTTGATCGATGTGTGCGGCGCCGTCATCGGAACCGGAGGGGTCTCAATTCCCTTGTCTCGGACTTTCGCTGCCGCGCGAAGCGCATCCTTGATCTCGCCCGCCACTCTCTTGATCTCGCTCGGCTTCCCCATGATCTTACGAGCGGTGTGCGAGAGCACCTCGAGCTCGTTCGGCACCGGGGCGACCGTCCTGGGCGGCGGCGGACTAAAGGTCCTTGGCTCCTTGGTCATGTCGAGCAACACGCCCATCATTTCGGTGCCAGAAACGCCATCGATCGCTGCGTGGTGCACCTTGCTGATCAACGCGACCGATCCGGGCGGCACTTGGGGAATGTTGTCGAGTCCTTCGACCAACGTCATCTCCCACAACGGCCTGGTGCGATCGAGAGGTACGCTGAAAATTCTGGCTGCAAGCCCACGCAGCTCTTTCCAGCTACCGGGGCTTGGAAGAGCGACGTGCTGCAAGTGCATGTCGAGATTGAAGGCCGGATCCTCCACCCAGTAGGGTTTACCAATCCCGAACGGCACCATGGCGAGCCGCTGCTTCAACCTTGGCACGAGATGAACACGCGAGGCCATCGTCTCGCGAAAGCTTTCGAAGTTCATCGTGCCCTCGAACACCAGGACGCTCCCGACGTGCATCGGTTGATGGGCGTCTTCGAGGTAGAGGAACGAAGAATCGAGTCCGGAGAGGGGTTGCATCAGATGCCTAGCGTACACCCGAAGACGGCCTGATCTCCAGCCCTTCTCAAGACTCGTCGAAAGTTCGGTCGAGGTCCTTCAAAAGACGCTTTTGCTCGCGCGACAGCCGCTTGGGCACCTCGACGTCGATCAGGCAAATCAGGTCACCGCGGCCGCGCCCGTGGAGGCGCGGAACGCCGCCGCCCCGAACGACCACGGTCGCCCCAGGCTGGGTACCGGACGGAATTTTCACGGTTTGGGTCGCTTCTTCGTCTTCTTCGAGCGCGGGTACCTCGATCTTGGCGCCGAGGGCGGCCTGCGGATACGTCACCGAAAGGTGATGTACGAGATCGAAGCCTTCTCGCTCGAAATCCTCGTCGGACTCGACGTGCACGGTGACGTACAGATCGCCGGCGGGGCCGCCGCGCACGCCATCTTGGCCTCGCCCGCTCAAACGAAGGCTCTGGCCGCTGTCGACGCCGCCGGGAATGGTTAGTTTCACGACACGCTCGATGTCGACGTGCCCGTCGCCCTCGCACTCGTCGCACGCTGCTTTGGCGTGCACGCCGCGCCCTCGACAGGTGGGACACGTGGTGCTCATTACGAAGGCGCCTTGCGCGCGAGCCACTTGGCCGCGGCCCCCACACGTCGCGCAGCTCGCGATCTCGCCGTCCTTGGCGCCGGTCCCGCTGCATGCTTCGCACGGCGAAGGGTGCGAAAGGTCGATCTCGCGGCTCGTGCCGAACGCCGCCTCACGAAGCGACAGGCTCACCTCGGTGCGAACGTCCGCGCCGCGCGCAGGCCCGTTCGGATCACGGCGCCGTCGTCCGAACCCACCAAAACCAAAGCCGCCCCCACCGCCAAACAGATCTCCGAAGATGTCTTGGAACTGGCTGAACACGTCGCCGATGTCGCCAACGCCAGGGCCACCGGCGCCGCCCAAGCCCGCATGTCCGAAGCGGTCGTATATGTCCCGCTTCTGCGGGTCGCTCAGCACGGAGTACGCCTCGGCGCAAACCTTGAACTTGTCCTCCGCCGCGGGGTTGTCGGGGTTGCGATCTGGATGATGCTCGAGCGCCTTCTTGCGGTAGGCTTTCTTGAGCTCGGTCGCGGTGACTTCGCGGGTGACGTCGAGAACTTCGTAATAATCAGGCTTGGACATCGGGTCTGCTGGGTGATCGGCGCGTGCAACATAAGTATGTTGGCCGCTCGGTCAAGCTCCGCATCTACCCCTGAAGAAACCTGGTGTTTCGGCTCAGTACATCGCTCACGAGCGCCTCGGGAAGCTCTCCACTGCGCTGGAACGAGCGCATGTGGAGAATCGGCTCGCCGCCCAGATCGGCCGCGGTGCGTCCCCGGATCTCTTGAACGTACTTGCGCGGCTCGAAAGGCACTAGGTTGGAACGTGGCTCGACATCGATGCGTTGGAGCAGGCCCATCAATGCGTGAAGCGAGTTCATCTTCATGTACGGGCACGTCGCGCACCCGCCTGCCGTGGAACAACCCTCACCGCCGGCGACACCGGGCACGACCCCGAGCCCGCTCTGCGAGTCCTGCGCGATGGCTTCACTGGCAACTGGGAAGATGATTTCGGCCGATAGCCGCGCCCCACCCTCGGAGGCGTGGTCCCGAAGCTTGGCCTGTACCTGCCGCACGATCGGAGTGATCATGCCGGCCTCCGTGCCGAGGATGAATCGCAAGTTGGCGTGCTTGCCATGCGCGATCGCGTCGTCGACCTTGCCCAGGACGAACGCGAGAATGTTCGACGTCGATCCGACGACACCGCGGCCTTGACGCTGCGCCCGCACGGCGAGCTCGAACATCTCGCCAGGCACCTCCAAGTGCGCCGTGACGAACACGTCGGGGTAGTTCTCGCGAACCAGCTCGACCACCTCACGGCCGAACATGTGGTGAACGATGCAGGTGCCTTGCTCGAAGTAGTGAAACCGGGGTAGCAGCGCGCGAATTGAAGCTTGGTCGTGCGCCGGGTGCAGGTGGCGAATCTGCGCGTCGGGCATCTCGGCGAAGCTTTGGAACATGTGCGCGAGGTTGTCGCCCATATACGTGTCAGGTCCAAACCAGATGTGGATATCGGGGACCTGCGCGGCTGCCTGTAAGACCGTCTGCACGACGTTCGACGACGTGCAGGTGATTGTGGGCACGATCGCATGCGCCTTGGCTTTGGTGACCAAGCTGGTGTTGATGTAGATGACGTGGAGCGACCGCGGGGTTTCCGCGGCTTGCGTCAGGTAGGCGCCATAGGCGGCGGCCTCGGCCGACTCGGCCAACGAACAGCCGATCGGGTCGGCCGTCACACGGTATACCGGGACATCAGCGTGCCCTGACGCGTCGAGCATTGCGCGAACATTCTCGCTCATGAAGTCGACGCCGAGCACCGCGATGGCGTCGACCCCCTGCTCGGCCATCGCGATCGCACGGTCGGCCATCGCGAGCGAATCAGACACGTGAGTGTGCGGCCAATCGCAGGCCGAGAGCACACCTTGCAGCTCGGGGTCCATGTAGAAGTGGGCGACGATGCCGACGTTCTTCTCACGGAGCAGTGCGCTGAGGCGCGCTACGACCTCAGCATCCGGCTTCAGGAAGGCAGCCTGAGCCTCAGCGAATGCGCCCTGGGGGACCAGGGCGTCAGCCGTAATTCGTAGCGAGGGAAACACCGGCAGGGTCATCTGCGACCAGCTCCAAAAACCAGAGTATACCTCCTGCCCGGCACCCCGCATGTCAAGCGAACCCACACAAACTTCCGTCTACGTCCACTTCCCATGGTGCGCGCGCAAGTGTCCGTACTGCGATTTCGCGACCGAGCCGATTCGCGCAAACGCGTTGCCGCACGAAGGGTATGCCGACGCAGTGCTGCGTGAGCTCGGTGCACGCGCGGCGGACTTGCAGGGACGCCAGCTGAAATCGATCTTCTTCGGTGGAGGAACGCCGTCACTCTGGGGGCCCAACGCATTGAATCGAACGCTGCAGGGAATCACCAGCGCGTTCGAGCTCGTCAGCGACGAGCTCGAGGTGACGGTCGAGTGCAATCCGAGCTCTTTGACGAGGGAGAATGCTGCGGTGCTTCGCGAGGCCGGCGTCGGGCGCCTCTCGGTCGGTGTTCAATCGCTTCGAGACTCGCATCTACGGTTTCTCGGACGCTTGCACGATTCGAAACGAGCGGTAGCTGCTCTCAGGGAGGCGATAGACGAGATGCCCCGTGTGAGCGCGGACTTGATGTTCGGTATGCCGGGCCAGACACTGGCCGAGCTCGGCGAAGATATCGCGCGCATTGCGGACACGGGCGTCGAGCACGTGTCCGCGTACGCCCTCACGATCGAAGAGAAGACGATGTTCGGCTCGCTGCACCGCGCGGGCAAGCTCCGAGTGGCCCCTGAAGAACAGTACGCCGACCTGTTCGAACACGCTGAAGAATGCTTCGCCGACCTCGGCTGGACCCACTATGAGGTGTCGAACTACTCGGCCGAAGGACAGGAGTCGCGCCACAATCTTCATTACTGGCGAGGCGGTGCCTATGTCGGGTTGGGTGCCGCGGCGGTCGGCTGTCTCGACCACGGACCCGGGCGCGCGGAGCGATGGCGGAACGACCCCAACCCACAGCGGTATCTCGAACAGGACACGCTCGGAGCGGAAGTCGAAGAGCTGGGGCCCGAAGAGATCATCCGTGAGGCGCTGATGCTCGGACTTCGAACCATCGACGGAATGAACCTCGCCGCGACCGAGAAGCGAGCCGGCCGCGACCCGAAGATTGGCCGCGAGCGGGAGGTCGAACGTGCCCTCGAGAGAGGCAACCTCGTGCAGGCCGGAGACTGGTTACGCGTTCCACAGGACCGCTGGCTGAAACTTGACGGCATTGTGCGAGACTTGTTCTAGAGTGCGGACCGGTGAAGCTCGATTTTGAAGAAGTCTCGGTTGCTGGTCTGGCTAAATCCTACGGACCCACGCTGGCGCTGGCAGGCGTCGACCTGAGGTTCGAAGCCGGGACAGTCTCTGTAATCCAGGGCTCGAACGGCTCGGGTAAGTCGACGCTTCTCTGGCTCCTCGCGATGCTCGCTTACCCGACACGGGGAGAGATTCGCTACGGACAACATGGCGTCGCACGAGCCGACGACCTCCGAGGTCGCATCGGCTTCGTCGCGCATCAGCTTCAGCTCTACCCGGGGCTCAGCGGACATGAGAACCTCCTGCTTGCCGCCCGGTTGCAGAGCATCGCCTACGCCGAGAAGCGCGCCACCGATCTCTGCGAAGCGCTCGCGCTCGGCGAGTATTGGAACCGCCCGGTACGCACATACTCGCGAGGCCAGGCGCAGCGGGTGTCGATTGCCCGCGCCCTGCTCCACGAGCCTCGCCTGCTCCTGATGGACGAGCCGGCGACCGGCCTCGACGAGAAATCCACCGCCTCGGTGGTCGAGCTCATCGCGCAGCAAAAACGGGAAGGCGCGATCGTGATCATCGTGACCCATGAAGCGAAGTTTGCGAGCGCAGTGGCAGACCGCGTTCTTCACATGGACCGCGGTCGCATCGTGGAGCCCGAAGCATGAACACGCTTCGCGCCGCATGGCTGGTGGCCCTCAAAGACCTGCAGCTCGAGCTGCGGACCAAAGAGATTCTGACCTCGACCGGTCTCTTTGCCGTCCTGGTCGTCACCCTCGGCTCACTCGCGTTCTACACGGACCCACTCAGCGCGCCGGACGTCGCGCCGGGCGTACTCTGGATCTCGATCCTGTTCTGCGGGATTCTCCTGATCGGCCGAAGCTGGGCGCTGGAACGCGAAAACGACGCGGTGTTTGGGCTGTTGCTGGCGCCGATTCCACGGGCCTCGATCTACATCGGCAAGACATTGAGCGCTCTCGTCCTGCTGTTCATGGTCGAGCTACTGCTCGTCCCACTGTGCTTGATCTTCTTCCAGATCGAACCAAGCGGGGTGATGCTACCGCTCCTCGCTCTGGTATTCCTCGGTTCGGTTGGCTTCGTTGCGACGGCTTCCCTGTTTTCCGCGGTGGGCATCCGCACGCGGGCTCGTGATCTGATGTTGAGCGTGGTGGTGTTCCCCTTGGTAGCTCCGGCCCTCCTCGCATCGGCGGTCGCGACGCGCGAGCTCTTTGGCGGGGCCTCGATGGCCGAGGTCCAGAGCTGGATGCGCATCCTCGGCGCGTTCGACCTGCTGTTCGTCAGCTTCGGGGTATGGATCTCGCGGCATCTCCTCGCGGAGACCTGAGCGCTCAACGATAGGCGCGGATCAAGTCCAGTGCGACGGGGTCCGACCAGTCGAGCGCACCGTCGAATCGAAAGCGCACCACGCCGTCGGCATCGATGATCCAAGTCTCGGGAAAGAGGTTGGTACCGAACTGCTCGGTAACTACTTTACGGTCTGCGTCGAGCAGGCTCGTGATGCGCGAGGAGCGCGGAATGATCGTCTCGACTTCTTCCCAGCTCCGGTCCGTAGAGACTGCAACGACTTCGACATCACCCCAGTCCTCGATGATCTCGGCTAGAAGCTCGATCGTCGGCATCTCTTGGATGCAGGGACGACACGTGACCGTCCAGAAGTTCATGACGATGACCTTGCCACGCTGCTCGGACATCTTCCATTCACCGCCGCCTTGCTTGGGAAGCGTAAAGTCGGGCGCGAGACGCGACGCACCCAAGTAGTGGGGAACGCCACCCTGGCCGTCCATTAGCTGTTCGAAGCGCGCGTTGCCGAGGAGTGCCCGGAACGGAGCCTCTCGTGCATGGGTTCGGGCATCCGCGATCGCCCCGGTGAAAACGAACACCAAGGGGAACGCGATCGCGGCCACGATGATGGTGGCGATGAGCTCACGACGAGACACGGCAATGCCTTAGCGCTTTCCGTGCCCGAGCGAAAGTGGATCGTCGATCTCGGGCGGGCGCACCTTTTGCCCCGCGACCAGGACGTAGATCCCTTCTTCGTCCTCGCTGATCCACTGGCTCATCTTGCTGACAGCGTGATTGTCGAAACGGGCTGGGCACCGGCCTTCTCGAACGGCACACCACAGCGCTCCCTCAGGCCCCTGCCGAAGAGAGGCTGGTTCTAGGAGCTCTCGCAAGTCCCCCGAGAGAAGCAGACCGATCCCATCGGCCCTGGCCTCGATGTCCTTTACGAAGTACGCGGGGCCGTCGATTTCGACGTACGCCCAGTTGATCGCGTTGCTCAGGCAGAAGCGGCCATCTTCGGCGCGGTCTACCCAGCTATCGAACGAGCGGGTCAGGTTCGGGTGGTCGATCTGATCGTCGCCGTTGAACCAGCGACCGCGGGCATCGCGGCGGATGTCGGTCTCTCGGCTGCGGCCTTGAAGAAACTGCGCTGGGTCCATGACGCCTCGCAGACTACAATGCGACTCGATGGCGAGAAAGAGCCGAAAGCTCGTGGTCGTGTCGAACCGCGGCCCGTATCGGCATGAAGCTACCCGGGGACACGAACGCTGGGTCCGTGCGGCGGGTGGCTTGGTGACGGCGCTCGACCCGGTCTTGCAAAGGCGCGGGGGGGTCTGGGTGAGCGCGAAGCCCGCCAAAGACTTCGACTCGGTCACGGTTCCGGCGCCGCACCTCGCATATGACCTCGCACACATCTCGCTCAAGGGGTCGGAACAGCGCGGGTTCTACGAAGGCGTCTCGAATGCGGTGCTTTGGCCGCTGCTACACGGCTTCGAGCCGACAATTCAGGTGGGAGAGGCACCGTGGTCGAGTTACGTAAGCGCCAATCAAGAGTTCGCCGATACCACCCTGTCGACCAGCGGGCCGGGCGATCTGATCTGGGTTCAGGACTACCACCTGATGCTCGTACCCGGCCTGCTGCGAGCCAAGCGGCCGAAGGCTCGGATCGGCTGGTTCTGCCACATCCCCTGGCCGCCGCCGGACACGTTCGGCATCCTTCCGTGGCGTGAGGAAATTCTCGAGGGTCTGCTCGGTGCAGACGTCCTCGGTTTCCACCTTCCGGAATACGCCGAGCACTTCCGCCAGTGCGTCCAGCGCTTCACCGCCCACCGAGTTTCGCGTGGAACAGTCCAGTACGGCGGCCGAAAAGTGAAGACGATCGCTGCCCCGATCGGAATCCCGGTGGACGACCTGCAGGCGCTCGCGATCGACCCGGACGTCGGGCGCGACGTCGATCGGATCCGTCAATCGATGGGGAACCGCCAGCTGCTCCTCGGCGTCGACCGCCTCGACTACACCAAGGGGATTCCCGAACGGCTCGCCGCTTTCGAGCGCCTACTGCGCCGCGACAAGACGGCCCGCGCCCGGTACGCCCTAGTCCAGATCATGGTGCCAAGCCGAACGGACGTGAAAGCCTACGCGGATCTCAAGGAAGAAATCGATCGCATGGTGGGTGACATCAACGGACGCTACGCAGAAACGGGCCGCGTTCCGATTCACTATCTCTATCGGAACCTCAGCCAACGGGCGCTCTTTGCGCACTACCGCGCGGCAGATGTCGCCTTGGTGACGCCGCTGCGCGATGGGATGAACCTCGTGGCGCACGAGTACGCCGCGGCACGGACCGACGAAGACGGCGTACTGATTCTGAGCGAGTTTGCGGGCGCGGCGAAGTACCTCAAGGGGGCGCTGCTGGTGAACCCGTATGACGTGGAGTCCACCACCAGCGCCATTCATCGCGCACTTCACATGAAGGCCTCCGAGAAACGCAAACGGATGCGCTCCTTGCGCGCCGAAGTCATGCGGCTGGACGTACACCGCTGGGCCAATGGCTACATCGCGGCGCTGGAGGGTAAGTGAATCGCGTCGACGCGCTCATCGAAACGCTGCTCACCCTCGAGCGCCCGCTACTCTTGGCGCTGGACGTCGACGGCACGCTCTCTCCCATCGTGCGTGACCCGGACCTCGCGGAGATCCCGGCGTCTACCCTGTCCACACTCGAATCGCTGGCCAAGGTGCACATGGTGGAGGTCGCAATTGTCACGGGACGCGATCTCGGCTCGCTTTCGCGGATGGAACAGCTCGAAGGCGTGTGGCGTGCGGTCGAGCATGGGGCGGTGGTGTTGGCTCCGGGGCAGGTGCCATCGAGGCGTGAGCTCACGAGCGCGCAGCACGAGGCATTGGGTCGCTTTCGACAGTGGGTCGAGGCGCACGCCGGGGACGCGTTCATCGAGTACAAGCCTCAGGCGATCGCGCTCCACGTTCGCGGGATCGCCGAGGACGACCCGGCCCGCGCAGAGCGGCTGCTCGCGGAGGCCGATGAGCTTGCCCAAGGTCTGGGCCTCCATGTGCGGCGAGGGAAAGCCCTTAGCGAAGCCGAGGCTGTAGTTCACGACAAGGGCGCCGCGCTCCGGGAGCTCTTCGAGCGGTCAGGCGCGAGGTCCGTTTTCTTCGCTGGAGACGACCTCACCGACTTTCCTGCTATCGAGTTCGCGTCGGCGCACGGCGCGAGCGCGTTCGTTTCCTCGAAGGAGCAACGCGGCGTGCAGTGCAGTCCGGCGACGCTACTGCAGAGCGTAGACGAGGTTGCGGCGCTCCTTTCACAATTGCTGCAACGTATGTCGGCGTGACCGGTGGCACGGGGATCTTCGCGTGGTAGAGGCACCGCATGTTGGATCGAGAGATCGCGGAGGCCGCTCGCATTGCGCGTGAGGCCGGCGCTATCTTGATGGACGTCTACGCGACCGATTTCGACGTCGCATACAAAGCCGAGGCCGACCCGGTGACCGAGGCCGATACCAAGGCCAACGCGTACATCGTTGGGGAGCTCCGCAAAGTATTTCCGGGCGACGGCATCGTTGCCGAAGAAACGGAAGACCGAAGTGACGCGCTCGAGGGAGGGCGTTGCTGGTACGTCGACCCGCTCGACGGCACCAAGGAGTTCGTGGCGAGAAACGGCGAGTTCTCCGTCATGCTCGGCCTGGCCATCGACGGAGTGGCCACGGCTGGAATCGTGTATCGGCCCGTCAACGACAAGCTCTACGCCGGCGTCGTCGGCGACGGGGCATACCTCGAGGAACACGGCGAACGACGCTCGCTGAATGTCAGCACGGTGGCGGACCCGAGCCGCTTGAGGCTCGTGGTGTCGCGCTCGCACCGCAACCGAGCGGTCGGCAACGTCGTCACCGAGCTTGGGATTACCCAAGAAACGACGAGTGGCTCGGTCGGGCTCAAGGCCGGCCTCATCGCGGAGCAGAAGGCGGACCTCTACATCCACATCGCGGACAAATCGAGCCTGTGGGACGCGTGCGGACCCGAAGCGGTTCTCAAGGCCGCGGGCGGGCGCTTCACCGATTTGACTGGAAACCCGTACCACTACGGCGGCGCCGACATGCGCAACCGGAGCGGCATCCTCGCCTGCAACGCGGCGGCGTACGACGCTGTGCTGCCTGCCGCACGTGAAGCGGCCCGAGCCGTTGGGCTCATCGACTGAGAGGCACCGATGGACTGGCGAAAAACCTGGAGGGCGGGGGTCACCCCATGGGACGCGGGCACATCACCGCCAGCGCTCCGCCGCTTGGTCGATCGCGGCGCCGTTCCCTCCGGCCGGATCCTCGTCCCGGGTTGCGGTACCGGTTACGACTTGGCCACGCTTGCCCGAACGGATCGAGAGGTCGTGGGCATCGACCTCTCCGAAGACGCGCGCAAGGCGTTCGTGGCCGCGCACCCGGAGCTACCCGGCAGCGTCGTCTATGAAGTAGCCGACTTCTTTTCGTACGCCCCGGCTCGTGGCTTCGATTTCGTCTGGGACTACACCTTTTTCTGCGCACTCGACCCGGACCAACGGACCTCGTGGAGCCAGGCGATGCAGCGCCTCGTGAACCCGGGCGGCCTGCTCGCTACCCTGCTCTTCCCGTTCGAAGACCCGATCTCCGGGACACAGGGACCGCCCTGGCCGGTCAACACCGCCATGGTGCGCAGCTACGTCGAAGACGGGTTCGAAGAGCTCGAGACGACCGTCGTGGACGGCACGCACCCGGGACGCGAAGGCAAGGAGCGCCTGGTGCTGTGGCGGCGCGAGACCTAGTCGAGGTCGGGTAGCGGAATGGAAGACGAGTTCCACTTCACTTCGGAAAAACCTAGCCGGTAATCCGCCGTCGCTCCTGCTTCGCGGACGCCGATCCATACCTGGGTGCTACCGATCGGGAAGTCGGAACGGATCATCGGATCCTTCGTGCCGCTACGGTTGTCGTTGCACAGGACCGCGCCGCCGGGCTTTCGCACGACGAGGAGCACGTCGGAACGCGAGCGCGCGAGCACGTGGAGCCGCAGGAACGCTGTATCGGCGTCGAGGAGATAGTCCGGAGTTTCCGAGATCCACCCTTTGCACTTCCGGTGAATCGACCCGGCGCTGACCTCGCCCAGGGCGGTGCCGCCAACCACTCTCGGGTCGGGACTGAACCCTGCGTGCAGCGGTACGACGCCGAAGCGCGAGACCGAGTGTTCGTAAGGGTCCAGTGCCCCCACCGGCTCGCGCGCCCCGCGGACTTCGGGCGACTCACCCGGGGCTGTCTCGGCTGTGCACCCTGCCGGCGCCGCCAACCCCGCCAACCCCGCCAGGAGGGCTATGGCCGCGCTCGAGATCGCCTGTTGATCCACTAACCGTCGCTAGCGCTTGCAGGCGCGCCAGGCGGGACGGTGTCGCGCGTCGCCCCTTTGATCACCTTCTGCGCCAACGTCGCCAGGCTGCGCGCACCGCTCTTCTTGAGAAGCGATCGAATCTGGGCCTTGACCGTGTTCTCGGCAACCCCGAGAGCTTCCGCGAGCTCCTTTCGCGACAGCCCGTCGACCGACAGGGTCAGTAGCTCGGTCTCACGGCGTGTGAGCTTGAGCTGCCGGGCCAGATGCTCGATGCGCTGCCCGATCGCCACGTCGTCCACTCGCTCCTGCGCGAGCGCACGCTGAATGAAGGGATTGAGGTTGTCCGCGGAAGCCGGCTTGCAGACGTACTCGCCCCGCATCGTCTGAACTTTGTTAACTACATCACGATTGAGCTCTCCGGTCAGAACGAGCACGGGCAGACCCCCGTGGGTTTGCCGGATCTCCGCGAGCAGGTCCAAGCCGTATCCGTCGGGCAGAATCAGGTCCAAAACGACGCCGGTCCACTCGGCGTGGTTCTCCAGCTTGTCGCGCGCTGCCTGCATGCTGTGCACGACCTCCACAGGACCGTGACGCCCGAATGTACGAGCAAGGGTCCGAGCCAATGTCGGCTCGTCCTCGACGATGAGAAACCCTCCCGGCATGCGGCGTAAGCTAACCTAGTTGACCCGTCCGGTGGTACGGATTCCCGTTGGGATCGGTAGTTTTTTAACCCTTATCTGCCTCACAAAGGGTGGTCCGTGCTGGAATGCTCAATGATTTCTGATGTTTCTCTGAGTAGGCCGAGCGGGTGAGCCATCGAAGGCCGTCACAGCCGGCAGGGCGAGAATTGGCAGTGACTTGACGCGAGGCGTCGGCGCCCCTTGAATGAGCCCGGAACATGTACGCAGTTGTGATCACCGACGAGGGGGGCGCACGACGGAAACTCGATTTTTCGAAGCCGGAGCTGACGGTTGGGCGTGTCCAGGGCAACGACATCGTCTTGTCGAAACGCAACGTGTCCAAGCAGCATGCACGCTTGACTCTAAAGGGCGAGCAAGCGGTCGTGGTCGACCTCAACAGCACCAACGGGACCTGGGTCAACGGGCGTAAGATCTCCTCGCCGCAGTCATTGAAGCGCGGCGACAAGATCTACATCGCGGACTTCATCATCACGCTCGAACAGCCGAGCGCGGACTCCGAACGTGCGAGCTCCGCGCCGCGTGTTTCAGAGCCTCCACCGCTGCCGGCCAAGCAGTCGATACCAACCCACAGTACGATGCCGCCCCAGAGCTCGATGCCGGCCCGGCGTCCGATGAGCCCGCGTCGCTCGATCGCAGCAGACTCGAGAACGCCAGCAGGGCCCACCGATGTGCGAGGCACCAGTCTGCCGCCTCGCATCGAACGCAGAGAGACCGATGCACCCCGGTTGCCTGCAACAACCGAGACCCAGACTCCGATAGCCGACCCGCTCGGAGCGCTGATGAGCCGCCTCGCCGGGCGCATGGACATCGACAATGTCGATCCTGCGGCGATGAAAAACCAGGAGCGCTGGTCTGCGGCGCGCGCCGCGATTGCCGAAACGTTTCTCTCCATGCAGACCGATGGCTCGGTGAATGCCGACGTCGACATGCGCCCGGTCGCGCACATGGCTCTGCACGAAGCGGTTGGCTTGGGCGCGCTCGACGACGTTCTGTCCGACGAATCGGTACGCACGGTGGTCGTGAAGGGTCCCTCCCACATATTCGTAGACAGGGGCGAAGGGCTAGAAGCAGCATCGTTGAAGTTCTCGTCCGAAGGCGCGCTGCACCGGGTGGCGCGACGTCTCGCCGCCGGGAGCGGACAAACACTCGAAGCGCAGCCCGTCCTTCATGGACGACTCTCGTTCGGTCCTAGACTGACGATCATGCAGTCGCCCCTGGTGGTGAAGGGCCCTGTGATCGAGCTTCGCATCGGAAGCACCAAGTCGCTCGAGCAACTGGCGGAGGCGGGCTGGATGAGCGGTGATGCCGCCACGTACTTGGCGAAGGCGGTGGCGGAGTGCCGCAACATCGTCGTCGCGGGGCCTCGCGGCTCTGGCGTCGCCGAAGTGATGTCTGCCCTGGCCCGAGAGCTGCCGGAGACCGAAAACACGGTCGTGATCGAGGCGGTTCCCGATCTCGACATCGATCGGGACCGGATGGTCTCGCTGATCGCGACCGACTCGGGTATCTCGCTCGGCGAAGCGATCCAGCACGGAACGCGGCTCGAAGCGGAGCACCTCGTGCTCAACGACCTCTCAGGGGCCGACACCATGACGGCCCTGGTGGCTGTGCTCGGACGCGAGCCTGGTCACCTCCTCGGGGTACACAGCTGGAGCACAAAGGACGCAATCGAAGGCCTCTTGCTCGCGGCAGGATGCGGCGGCGCGGAGCGGGCATGCGTCGCACAGCTGGTGGGTGGTGCGGTCGACCTCGTCATCGCGGTGCAGCGTGGGCCGGAGGGTCGGCGCGTGAGCGGGATCCTCGAAATCCAAGGCCACGAAGCCGGCGACGTCAGCTTTCAGTCCGTCCCGTTCTGAATCGCGCGGTCAGGCGCCCTTGCTCATCACGGCAACCGGCGTCGCGCTGATACCGGGCGCTGGATACGCCGGCCGCGCGAAGTAGTAGCCCTGGCCGAAGTGCGCGCCGCAGTCGACGGCGACCTTCATCTCGGTTTCCTGCTCGATGCCCTCGGCCACCACGCGCGCGCCGAGCTCGTGGCAGAGCCGCACGAGGTGGCGAACCAAGACCTGCGCACGGCGGTCGTCCGCGAGATCGGCAATCAGCGTTCGATCGAGCTTCACAATCTCGGGGTTGAGGTCGACGATGTATTTCAGGTTCGAGTAGCCGGCGCCGAGGTCATCGACTGCAAGCGACACGCCCTTGCCACGAATCTCGCGCAGAACGCTGTGGCAGTACTCGAAGTGAGTCAGCGGGACCGACTCGGTCACCTCGAGATAGACCGGTTGGTCGTGGGTGAAGATCGGGTCGTCGGGCTGGACGAGCCACGACTCGTCGAACTCATTGGGGTGCACGTTGAGGAACAGTGGCTTCTCGGGGCTGTGGGCCGTGGCAATGTCACGGATCGCGCGGCCAAGCGCCCCAACGTACCCGGACTTGATCGCTTCATCGAAGAGCTGCGGTGGGTTGATCCAGTGTGGCGAATCGCTTCGAACCAGGGCTTCGTACGCGAATGGCTCCATCGTCTCCAGGGAGACGATCGGCTGGTAGACGACGCTGAGATGGCCACGCGCGAGTACACCGGGAAGGCCGCGGGGGCTGCGGACACGGGGAGCACCCGATCCGCGTCGCCGAACGGTCTCGAGCCAGTTTCCGAAGTTCAGCACAAATTCCCCAACACGGTAAGTTTACAATATTACAACCGTGAATAGATACCCCTATTTAGGGATTCCTGGCGCTCATCATGGCGCTCTGGTATGCCCGGCAGCAATGAGTCGCGCAGTATCGATCGGCCCCACGCAGCAAAGCCCCATCGGAACTACCCTAGAACGGCACCTGCTCGACCGCCAGCGCCGCATGCCTCAAGCGACGGGCGATTTCACCGGTCTTTTCCAACAGATCAGCTTGGCGTCCAAAATCATAGGCAGCCGGGTCAGCAAAGCGGGGCTGTCAGGCATCCTCGGACGCACCGGAACGACGAATGTCCAGGGGGAACAGGTCCAAAAGCTCGACGACTTCGCCAACACCACGATCGTGCACACCGTCGAGGCGGGAGGACATGTCTGCGTGATGGGAAGCGAGGAGGTCGAAGGGCCAATCCAAATCCCGCCGCAGTACCCGCAGGGCAAGTACGTGCTGCAGTTCGACCCCCTCGACGGATCGGGCAACATCGACATCAACGCATCGATCGGAACTATCTTTTCGATTCACCGACGGCTTACGCCGGATGGTACGCCCGGGACGCTGCAAGACTTGCTGCAGCCAGGCAGCGACATCGTGGCGGCAGGCTACGTGGTGTACGGCTCGTCCAACATGATGGTGTACTCCACCGGCGATCAAGTCGATGGGTTCACCTATGACCCTGGAGTCGGCGAATTCTTCTTGTCGCATCCGAACATTCGAATCCCTCAGCGCGGTGCCATTTACTCGATCAACGAAGGCAACTACCACGGTTGGGCTGAGGGCATTCAGCAGTGGGTTGACTGGATCAAGACACCCTCCGAGAACAAGAAAGCGTACCGGCTGCGGTACATCGGTGCGATGGTTGCTGACCTGCACAGGACGCTGCTGCGCGGAGGCATCTTCGTCTACCCGGCGGACGCGAAGAACCAGCGGGGCAAGCTCCGTCTGCTTTACGAAGCCTCACCCATGGCGTTCCTCGTCGAGGCGGCCGGCGGCAGTGCCTCCGACGGCCACAGAAGGATCCTCACGATCGAGCCAAAGGAGCTCCATGAGCGGACGCCCGTATTCATGGGTAGCCCCGACGACGTGGCAGACGCGCTTCGATTCGCGGGCGCGTGAGCCGGTCTAGAGCTTCGGCATCATCTGAAACGGCACCGAGGTCCGCACGCACCCGTCGCTCGGCTTCGGGAACTTCCACGTCCTGGCAACGCGCTTCACGCAGGCATACACCTGGCGGTCTCTCAGCGTGCCGTCCACCGAGACTGCCCTCACCGAGCCATGCGCACCGATGGTGAGCAGAACGGTCATCGAGCCTTGGAGCAGGTTGTTGTCCTTGAGCCCCCGCTCGTAGCAGGTTTGCACTTGCTTGCTCGGTTGGCCCTTGAGGACGGCCGTGAGCTCCCCGGCGTCCAGGTTGCCGCGGCAGACCCAATCCTCGGGCCGGGTCTGCGAGGAACGGCCGGGCTTGGAAGGCGGAGGGGCCTCATCGGCGTCCTCGAGCCCGGCATCTTCGTCCGGGATCTCGATCTCCACGGCGAACTGTGCCCGCGTAGGCGCTTCGGCGACAGGCTCGGGAGCCTCGGCCTGGGGGGGTGGATCGTCGGTTTTGAAGAAGAACCAAAGCCCGCCGGCAGCGAGCAGGAGGAGCAAGGCAATAAGGCCGTACTTGCCATCGTTCTTCTGCAGCGGCGGTAGACTCGAGCCTGGGGTCACGGGCCGGAGTGTAGAATCCTCTGCAGATCAAGCCAACTCCCGAGCCACTCGGGGCTCGAAAAACCGCAGTTTGCCGGGAGCCAACCTCTCCTCTATGGTTCCGCCTCTTTAACGGGCAAATTGGCGATGATTGACAAGTTCAAAGGCTTCTTTCTAGTTCTACTCGTGGTGCTGCTTTCGGCGGTGTTTGCCCTCCAATTCGGAGGTGGTCAGGCCGAAGGATGCGCAGCGGGGGGCAGCACATATCTCGCGCGCGTCTATGACCAGACGCTGAGCAAGGGCGACTTCGAGGCGGCTTACGCGGTCGCCAACTTCGGGAGGCTGCCCGAAGAGACGCAACGGTCGATGCGACTGCCCGAGTTGGTGCTCGATGGATTGATCAACCGCACCCTACTTGCGCGCGAAGCGCGTCGGGTCGGGTTCGACGTCAGCCAAGAAGAGGTCATGACGCGCTTCGTCAACGAGGGCGTCATTCTCCTGTCGCTCGGAGTCGGAGCGCCGCCGATGCTTCCTCAAGGGGAGATTCCGGTTTCGTTCACCGACAAGGAGGGCGCCTTCAACAAGGACCTCGCCGAACGCTACATCCAGAACGGCCTTCGCCGCAGCGTCGGCGAGTTTGCCGACGCACAGGTGGACGAGTACTTGGCTGCGCAGATGCGCGAGCTCGTGGCCTCGACGGTCAACGTCAGCGAAGCCGAGATCTGGGACGACTACGTCCGCGAGAACGACAACGCAAGGATCAGTTACGTCCGCTTCTCGCCGGCCTATTACATCAAGCAAAAGCCGGATACGTCGGAGACTGCGCTCGCAGCGTGGATCGAAGACAACGAGGACCGTCTCGCGGCGGAGTACGAGACCAACAAACACCGCTACACCAACCTCGAGAAGCAAGTCCGTGCGCGCCACATTCTCGTCAAGGCGGGCAGCTACGCGACCGACGAACAGAAGGCCAAGGCCAAGAAACAAGCCGTCACGTTGCAGAAGCGCGCCGCCAAGGGCGAGGATTTCGCCGCGCTCGCCAGCAAGCACAGCGGCGACCAAATCACCGCGAAAAACGGCGGAGATATCGGTTTTCTCAAAAAAGGCACGATGCCCGAATCATTTGATGGGGCTCTGTTCTCGATGGAGGTGGACGAGATTTCCGCGGTCGTCGAGACTTCATATGGGTTCCACGTCATCCAAGTCCTCGCGATTCGCGAAGGCGATGTGCCGGTCGACGAGGCCAAGCGCGAGCTCGCGGAGGGCCTGTACCGGGCAGACTGGCTCGAAGCCCGTGCGCGCAAGGCGGCCGCAGACACGCTCGCCTCGTGGCGGCGAAGCAACGATGACGACGCCGTCGCCCAGAGTCTAACCGCCGCGGCCAAGCAGCAGGGTAGCGAGTCCGCACTCACACCCAGCCTCGAGGAGACTTCAGAGTTTGGGCGCTCCGACACGCCCGTGCCGGGCTTGTCGACGACCGCACTACTGGACGCCGTGTTCGCGTTGCCCGAGGGGGAGGCGTTCCCCACCGGCCCCGTCAAACTCGGACGCGAATGGCTGATCTTCCGGCTCATCGACCGGCAGCGTCCGGACGAAGCGGCTTTCACCGACGCGGTTCGAGAGTCCACCCGAGACCTTCTGCAGACGCTCAAGAAGAAAGAGACGGTCGATCTCTACATTCAGCGGCTTCGCGCCAAGGCAACCGCAGACAAAGCTCTTCGCGTCAACGCGCTCTCCAACGAGGATGGCCGTAGTTAACGGGGTGAGCCTTAGCGAGCTGCCCACCGAGTCGTTGACGCTCGGCAACAGCCTGCGGGTGCGCCTCATTCCGTTGCCCCACCTGCAATCGGCGACCGTGTCGTTCTTCGTCCGGGTCGGCTCTCGCTACGAAACCGCTCAGACCAACGGCTTGAGCCACTTTCTCGAGCATATGCTGTATCGCGGCACCGAGACGCACCCTGCCGCGCACGAGCTCAACCTCGCGATCGAGCGACTTGGCGGAACTCTCGATGCCGCCACGCACGTGGACTTCACGAGCTACGAGCTCACGCTTCCGAGCGAGACGATCGCCAAAGGCGCCGAGCTGCTCGCCGAAGTCTTACGTGAGCCGCTGTTGACGGAGCTCAGTACGGAGAAGCAGATCATTCGGGAAGAAATTCTCGAAGAGCTCAACGAAGAAGGTCAGCAGATCGACATCGACAACGTGTCGCGGGAACTGCTCTACCCGGGTCACCCGCTCGGATTCTCCATCGCCGGGCCGCTCGCCAACTTGGATCGGTTCGAGCGTGCTGATTTGAGGAGGCATCACACCGATCACTACGCGGCTCGCAACTCGGTGATCTGCGTGGCGGGCGCGTTCGACCCGCGTGAGCTCGGTGACACGATTCACTCGCACTTCGACGGGATGCAGGTCGGCGACGCAATCCAGCCCAGCACGGCGCCTCGCGACGTAGCGCCGGCTCGCTTCTCCTACGTACGCGAGCATGGGAGCCAGACCGATGTGCGACTCTCGTTTCATACCCCCGGAGTCCTGAGCCCGGAGGCGCCGATCCTGCTGTTGCTAGCGCGTGTCCTCGATGACGGGTTGAGCACACGGGTTCATCAAACGATCTGCGAAGAGCGAGGATTGGCGTATGAGGCTTTCGCGGGCAACGACACCTTCGAGGACTGCGGCGTCTTCGACTTTGGAGCTTCGGTGGAACACAAAAAGGCACCCGTCCTCATCGAAACCGTGTTCGAGCTCATCGAAGAGCTACGGCGGGACCCGCCCACCGAGGATGAGGTAGAAAAGGCGAAACGGCGCTATTTGTGGGATCTCCGCACTGTTCGCGATGACCCCGAGGCCACCGCTCATTTCGTGGGAAGCAGCGTGTTGTTCGGTATTCCGGAGCAACTCGGAACGATGGCGGCCGAGGTGGCGCAAGTCACACCTGCCGACATCCAACGAACCATGCAGGATTCCCTCGACCCCAAGAACGCCTACCTAACGTGCGTGGGCGTGTTGGATAACGGGTTGCTCTCGGATATGCGTGGCCTGGTCGGGGCTTAGTCGTCGAGGTTTACCCAGCGCGCGTCGCCATCGCGTCCCCGCTCCTTCTTCCAGAGCGGGACGGTCTCTTTGATCCGATCGATCGCCTTGCGACAGGCCGCAAACGCGTCTTCTCGATGAGCCGCACTCGCCGCCACGCAGACCGCAACGTCACCGATGTCGAGCGCGCCAACCCGATGGACCGCCGCAATCCGAACGCCCGGGTGCTCGGCGACGACGCCTTCGAGCACACGATTCATTTCTTTTTGAGCAAGGGTCTCGTGGGCTTCGTAGTCGAGCCCGGAGACCTCTTTCCCATCGGCGTGGTCACGGACGACCCCATGGAAAATGCAAATGCCACCCGCTCCCGGGTGCTCGACCGTCTTGCGAACTTCATCGAGCGAGATTTCCTGGTCGACGACCCTACAAGAAACGCTAGGCGATCCACCGGCCACGGGCGGCAATACATCGACACGATCGCCATCGTGAAGCGGTTGCGCCGTGTCGACAAAATCACCATTCACCGCCAATCGCATGCGCCCTAGGAGCGCCCCAAGCGAAGGGAAGCGATCGATGACTGCACTGCGCAACTCGATCTGCTCAACGCTTTCGGGCGCGAACTCGAACGTCGAGCTCCGGCACCCAGCGAGCTCCTTCGCGGCCGCGTAATAGTGAACGGTCACTTTCATGAGACGGGACCCTAGCAGGCATCGAAATGAGGGCAGCCGGGCCTGGCGTGATAGGGTTCATCACTCGTGAGTGAGTCGGGACTCAAGCTTATTGCGTGGTTGGTTGCGGCGGGTGTGACAGGCGCGACGCTGGCGGTTCCGCAGCCGGTAGACCCCTGGGAGATGCCGAGCCTAGTCCTCGACCGCGCGGCGACCTCCGATGCAATCAAGCTCGATCAGACACTCGCCGGCGAGGTGCTCGAGACATCGGAGGCGCAGACGCTTCGGACGCTGTTCCTCGACCATGGTCGAGCGGAGGCGAATCCCCCGTACGAGCGACTCGAGTTCGACGAGCGGCAGGCAGCGATCTACCGTGCAAACGAAGCGCTCTTCGAGAAGCATGGTGCCGCCGCACTCGGGGCAATGAGAGCCAGTGCCGTCGACGAATTCATGCGCGTGTTGGGCGACGGCTTGCATGAAGGGCAGGACGACTACGAGACGGGCGTGCTCGGTGGCATTCGCGCGGTCCTCGAGCGGTACGGCGCAACGCGCGATGGCGTGCTCGTCGCGCCGCCCCTGACCGCGCGCGTGTTCTACAAGGCGCGCTGGAACTCGATTCACCGGCGACCGTTCGTCGAGGGTTTCGCCCCAGTCGAGCTCCAAGCCTACTGGGGCTGGCTGGCACTGCATGGTTGGGGTAAAGCCCTCGACGAACGCGAGGACGCGCTGGTGGCATTTCGTGACGCCGGCGGATTTGGTACGCAGGAGGCCGCGGCGCTTTTTGATTTGCTGGCAGGTCGCCCGGACCGGTCGGCGAGGTCGCTAGAGGCGCTCTACGAGGGGACGGGTGAGCTTCGCTTACGCAACCTTGCGCTTGGCGCTCTGCACGCCGCCCTTTTACCCGCGAGCGGGCCGTGATACGACGCACCGAGTGGACATGGAGCGGAAAGATTCGAGTCTGATGTGAAGGTCGACCTCAAGAAGAGCCTCTTCATACTTCCCAACCTCTTCACGCTCTCGAGCGTGTTGTGTGGGTACTACGCGATCTTGATCCTCTCGGGTCAGCCGACGGGGGATGATTTCTACCGCTCCGCGATCCTCATCGTCTTCGCGCTATTCTTCGACGGAATCGACGGGCGGGTTGCCCGCCTGACCAAGACGCAGTCGGCGATCGGGGTTCAGCTCGACTCTCTCGCCGACATGATCTCCTTTGGGGTCGCGCCGGCTGTCCTCGTCTACCGCTGGTCACTCACCGAACTCGGCACCGGCGGCATGCTGGTTGGCTTCGTGTTCGTCGCGACGGGCGCAATCCGGCTCGCGCGCTTCAACGTCGCTTCCACAGGGGACGACGGCCAGCCACATGCCCCCGCAAAGTACACGCAAGGGCTGCCAATACCAGCCGCCGCCGGCATCTTGATCTCGATTGTGGTTGCGAACCACCTCACCGGGAAGCTGCCGTTTACCCCGATTCTGATCTCCGTTCTCGTGGTCACGCTCTCGCTCTTCATGGTGAGCGCGATGCCCTTCCGCTCCTTCAAAGACCTGAAGCTCAACTGGAGAACGGTGGCATTCATCTCGGTGACAATCTGTGTGACGGTGTGGATTGCTCTGAAGGTTCATCCGTCGATGGCGCTCGTTTGGTTGCTCGCGGCCTACGTGGTCATTGGCATCGTCGAGAGCCTGATCGCATTGACGCACAAGGCACGCGCCGGGATCGACAAAGCCAGCGGACGTTCAACCTAGCCCCGAGCCGGGCTAGTCCTCGTCTTCAGTCCTCGTCTTCAAGGCCGGGGTTCTCGTACACCGAGATGATCGGAACGCCGTCGTAACGGAGCACGAACGCCGGCTGCACGCTCCCGTAGGCGACCCAGACCTGATAGTCGACCTCGTTGAAGTGCGCCTCGTGGTGCACGAGAACGAGATTCGCTGTGCTCATTGACGGGGCGGACCGAATGTTCGACGGGATCAGCCCGTCGCGCTGCATCATCGCCCACGCGCCGGCGGTGGTGTCGCATATCCACACGGACCCTCCGTCGGGAAGCTTCGAGGTGATCCACTTCGCGAGGCTTCCTGAGGTAAAGCCCCAAAACTGCCGATTCATCCCAAGATCGGCTGCGCCGGGGACCCCTCCCGCCACGGGCGTGTAGTGCGACAAACCGAACGGGTGACTATGAACGGTTTGCGCAACCCCCGGCAAGAGACACAGCGCTGCGAATACCCATGACGGCCATCGAAGGCCCGTCCACGCTTCGAGCTCGGCCCGGTCCGAGAGCGCCACGAGACCCCAACCCGCGAAGAGCGCCAAGAAGGGATAAGCGGCGAGCCAGTGCTTCGTCCCGCCAAAGATCGGCGATGACGGGAGCGCGATGGCGAAGAGCGGCGCGAGCATGCACCCAAGCCAGAGCACCTCGGTTCTACGGCCCGTCGCATCGCCCGGCTTGATTCGCGACGAAGGCCGCAACCCTTCGCGCTGGTGGTAGAGGCCCAGCAGCGAAAGGACGAGCACCGTCAGCGACACGGTAAATAGGGTCATCACGAACGGTACCGAGATCGGCAACGGCGGCTCGAAGTAACTCACGCCCAGGTATTCGTAGGTGTAGTGAACGTGTCGAAGGTGGAACGTCACATAGCCAAGCAAGCGGCTCCAGGTGTCGTGCCAGAGCCACGGCCAAGTCGCGATCAATACCAGGGGGCCGAGGATCAGCATCGACGGAAGCCACGCGATCGAGGAACGCTCCATGCGTTCCGCGCGCTCTTCGTCCAGGCGGATCCAAAGGAAGTGGATCAGAAAGATCCCTGGCAACATCCAGCTGTTGTGTTTCGTTGCCAGAGCAAGGCCGAACGCCAAGCCAACGAAGGGGATCCACCTGCGGTCTGCCAGTGCCCGCCAGTACGTATACGCGGTCAGGGTGACGAAGAACGTGATCGGGATGTCGAAGCACGCGAGATGGCTGTGATAGAACACGCGCGGCATGGAGGCGAAGGCCACCGCCGCAAAGACCGCGCCCTGCCGGCGCATGACCGAAGCGCCCCAGGCGTAGATCAGCCAAAGCACAAGCCCTGCCGTGAGCATGCCGGGAAAGCGAAATGCCAGCGATTCACTAGGGAACAGCCCCAAGTGCTTGTGCGCCAGCCAGCTCCACGCGAAGGTGAGCTTCATCCAGGCCGGGTGCTCCCAGTTGTACGCCCAGGCCCGGTCGATGCTCTCGGTCGTGAACGCCACGTTCGGATCGCTGAAGAGCTGGGATATCCAGCTCGCATAGCTCTTGGCCGCGTGAACGTAAAAACTCTCGTCGCGCGACATCGCCAGGTCCGGCGCGGTGGCAACCAGGAGCAGGACGTACGCAATACACAATCCCGCCCCGATGAGATGATCGCGCCCCTTCAAGGCCCTCGCGTCGATCATGGCGTCCGCCGACGTGATGCATTGGACGCGGCGCTACGCGCCCGTTGTGTGGATGCGGACCAGCAGAAAAGGCGCGCGCTGGGGTCATCGGCCGTGGTTTCGAAACGGACTTCGGCGAGGTCGAGGTCGAGCGCTGAGGTGTCGATGTCGATGCCCGACCAACCGTCACCGTCGTGATGCACGAGCTCTCCCGCCAGCTGGTCGTCGATCCACACGCGCAGGGTGACCGGGCCGAGTATTCGTCGGCGTTCGCTGTTGTAGTCGATGCCTCCGCGAACGATGAGACGTTCTCCCATCGTCGCCTCGGGGAATGTCACGCGGACTGGATCGGGGCCGGCGGGATGCTGCCAGATGCAGCGTCTTGGCTGTAGCTCGAGGTCGTTCAGGACAGTCGCCCCGACCCACAGCCACGGGCGACGCGGATCGCAGACGAACCTCTGCCCGGGTGTCATGGGACCGTGGCCGAGACCTCCGCGCAAGGGGCGCGCGGTCTTCCACGGGCAGGCCTGTGATCCTTCCCTGGCGTCGAGCTCGACGTCCGCGTGCTCGATGTTCTCGACGAAGTCGTAGAGCACCTCGTCGGTCGACACGAGCCACATACGAACGCGGACACCATCGAAGTGTTCTTCGAGTGCCGGCGGCTCGTCGCGCGTCGTCGCCCCTCGAATGCCGACCTCCCAGACCCGCTCGATGCCCGCGAGATCGCTCAGAGCAGCCATGCGCAAGGACACGAGGTCCCCGAGGTGACTGCGAACGATGGGATCGATCCATGATGGAGCGGCGACGATGTGGTCCGTGGGCTCGTAGCGCGCGCGGACGAAGGCCGACGCCGCCTCCCACGACTCGTCGCTAGGGATCGCTGCGCGGATCAGCGGATGTGCCACGAGCTCGAACACCGCCAAGCCGGCGACCAACACCCAAACCCACGCAGCGAGGCTCAGCTTTCGCCCTGCTTCCGCCACGCCGGACGGATGCTAGCAGGGGTCAGATCATTCCGCAGCAAAGCAAACGAACTCGAGCTCCCAGCCAGAAAGCTCTGGGGTCGCGAGCAAGTCGGGCGAGCTGTTGAGCACCGCGGTCACCCGGAGGAAGGGAAGCCCGTTGGGGATGCCGTCGTCGATGAGCTCCTGGCCGATGTCGAGACGCGTGTCCTCCGTGTCGGTGGGGATGACGATCACGGCGGGAACCGCGATGTCGAGCTCGGCGGCGGTATTCGCGGCGCGGATCTGGAACTCGATCGAAGAATCGCCGGGAGTGCTCCCCGTCCAGGTGAGGTAACCCCAGTCGGGACGCTCCGGAGGGACATTGCAACGGGCCAGGCTGTCATAGCTGTTTCGGTAGAAATTGGCGCCGGGCGCGTCGTCGAACTCGTGGGCCACGTCGTCGGGCACCATGACCCGAACCGGGATGCGCTCCACCTCGACCGTATCGTCCGCCCAAACGATGATCTCGAAATCGAAGATCTGCGAGGTGGAGGTCGGTGCGACGCTATCGTTCAGAAGGAGGAGCTCGAAATCGAGGTCAGCTCCCGGCTCACAGCGCCGACACTGGCTCGACGTGCGAGAACCGCATTCGAATGCCTCCCCCTCGGCGCAGTCCTGGGGTCGCAACGCGGCAACGAAGTCGGTTTCGTCGACGCTGGGGGTCGTGTCATCATCGGTCTCGACCATCCGGATGTCGTACACGCTCTGATCCAGAATCAAATTGATCGTGTTCGTGATCTGGGCGCCCAAGCCGTCGCCGTCGGGTGACGTGATCTCACCGACCCATTCTCCTCCGACCTTGGTCACTGCCCCGGTCGCAATGGCCACTTCATGTGCATCGGGATCGGCGTCGCTGGGCATGGTGAAGGCGTCCTTGGGTGACACGACGCTGGCAACGCGAATGTCGTTGGCGAGGAGGGCTACCTCGACCGGAGCCCAATCCACCGGAGCGTCCGCAGTAAGCCAACTGGGATTCGATGGGTCGCCGTCATGAAGGATGGAGAGGCTAAACGCGCCCTCGGGCTCGACACCCGGATCGGAAGCCGGAACCTGTCCGTCCACCACGATGTAGTACTGCTGCGTCGCGATGGGCGCCCATTGGACCGCACCCCAAAAGCTCGTAGTGACTCCGTCGCAGGCGAGCGCCATCAGGGGATCGAGCATCGGGTTGTCGAACAAGGCTACATTCGCGCCCGGCCAGTGCGTGTTGTTGGCGAATGCATCGACGAGCGTCACGCTCGGTGAGTCGAAGTGAAAGGTGATGGCGACGTCTTTGCCGTCCATATCATCACCGAGGGGGTCTCCGGACTGGGTTTGGCAGCCCGGGGCGATGGCGGCGGTGTTGACCCGGTCGCTCAGCAGGGTGCTCATACCCATCAAAGTGAGCGATTGGGCCGAGAGATCGCCCAAATCGAGGGCGGAGGCGCCATCATCTGCGGCGAACAGCGCGGGGAACATCTCGACCGGGGGAAGGCTCGACACTCCAGGGCGAAGCGGATCGAACAATGGGTACGAGGGCCCGCTGGGCCTCGGGCCGTTGTACATCTCCGCATCGGTGACGTTTAGGACGAGCCGCAACACATCGGGCCGAAAACAGGGGAAGCCGACGCGGCCGGCAGGACAGGCGCCCCGGTTCGGAACGAAATCGCCCAAGCCCTGACCGCTGGCAACCGCATAGAGCGCCTGAGAGCCGGCTTCGGGGAGGGTCAGGTTGCTGACCGTATTGAGGGTGTTCACGGCCGTCTCGAACAGGGCCATGTCGTCGGTCAAATCGAGGATGTGATGGTACGGCGCCTGGCTGTACGGAACCGCCACAGGATCGATCGGATACTCGCGAAAGAGGCCTAGGCCTAGGTGCGGATCATCGAACGAGAGCTGAACGTCGGAAATGATGTTCAGGATTTGGTCTCGGAACACCCCGATCTCGCCAGCCATCGAACTGGTGGCGTCGATCAAGAAGTAAATGTCGATAGCGGGAATGTCAGCGGTCGCCATGACGATCGACGTTCGAACCGCCTCCTGAGTGCCCGTGGCATCGAAGAACAACGTCTGGTAGACCCCGTCGTTGTCGGGGTCGCCGTCACACGGCAAACGCCACCCTGGCATGCCGGGGCAATCGTCGGCGTCATCAGGGACGCCGTCGAGATCGCTGTCGGGAAGCGAGCTCACGCGATCGATGACGAGCGAGCCCGCCTCTTGCGAATATCGCAGACCGGCAGAGTTGGTCGCGGTGAGATCTCCTTGGACAGGAAAGTCGGAGCTGATCGAGCAATCGGGTCGGGCGGGCGCGCACTCTTGGGGTGGATCGATGATCGCATTCGAGCTGTCGTCGATGCCCGTGCTACCGCCGCAGGCTGCCACCGCAAGAAGGGTCGCGACGCACCACCACCGAGCAGTTGTTTTCTGAAACGAATTCATTGTGAAATTGCTCACATTAGGAAGGGGGCTACATTACAGGAATTCCGGTCGTTGCGTAAGTGCTACATCGTTGCGCCACTTACACAGGATGGGGAGCCTCCAATTCGGGGTGAGGCGCATACTTCGCGTGGCGGACACTCACTGGAATCTGCACAGGACCCACCGAGCAGCACGCATTCTCTCCGGCCATCACCCCAGAGGTCTCTGCACTCGAAGCCGCCTGCGCAATCTGCCGCTGAGATGCAAAGCCCGAACTTTCCGCATACCGCCTGCGTGCCCTCCTCAGTGAGCTCGCAGACCGGAGAGACCGGAGATAGGCATTGTGAGTTTTCGCACGAAACACGATCGGGTTGGTTGGGATCGAAGGGGGCCATGCACTCCATCGGCCCATCGCCTTCCACGTCACCGCATACCACTCCGAGGGTTTGGCAATCGATGTTCGCATCGCAGGGACGCGTGACGCGACGGCAGAACCGTTGGTCGTCAGCGAGGACGCGACACGCGAAGCCGTGCGGGCAGTCGGAGCCCGTCTCACAGGGGACCCGGCGATCCATGCATGTGTTGCCTTCGCATGCGAAGCCCGCAACGCAGTCGTTGGAGTCGTCGCAACCGGGCTCGCGGCGCAGGCAACGCGCGATGCTGAGATTGCACTCATATGCCGGATTGCCGCAGTCATCGTTGTCTTGGCAGCCGCCACCGCCGGTGACGAAGCAACGCGAGAAATCATCGCATCCTGTGAGAAGGCAGACTTCCCCGGTCGCACACGGGGTGTCCTCGTCGCACAGCGCGTCCATATCCGGGCAAGCGGGGCAAAGGGTGCTGGTGTTGCACCACGAGCTGCCTCCGTCCGGGCCGCCGTCTGGGTGGCCACCGTCGGGGCCCCCGTCGAGGATGCCCCCGTCGTCTACAGAGCCGTCGCCCGCGTCAATGCCGCCGTCCAGATCGATACCGGCGTCGCGTCCCACATCCGGCGGGAGCGTAGGGGCAGCGGTTTCACCACAGCCGGCCACAGCTGCAGCAGCCAGCAGAACGTAAGCAAAGAAACGCATCGTGAAAGAAGGCAGCCCCGTAACCAACAGCGGGTCGCTGGGCCGTTGTACGCTGCGAATGGTAGCGCCTCTGCCTCTTCATCGCACCCCGGCCACATCGCGGGAGCTTGACCACCCGCGACTCCGCCTCAAGGCTCAGGGCATGTCTTCCCTCGATGCGGCCTTGATCGCGATAGAGCGCGCGTGCGGGAGCGGCTCGGTGATTCGAGATCCGAGCTTACTCGAAGGGTACGCCCAGGACGAAAGCGAGGCGGAGCCTTGTATGCCCGAGGCGGTGGTACGCGCGACGAGCACCGCTGACGTGTCGGCCGTGATGAAAGCGGCCTATGAGCACGAGATCCCGGTGACGCCGAGAGGCGGCGGCACGGGTCGCGTCGGTGGCGCGATTCCGGCGCCCGGCGCAATCGTGCTGGCGCTCGAAAAGATGAACACGATCGAGGGCATCGACAAGCAAGAACTCACCACGCGCGTGCAGCCGGGGGTGATCCTAGGTGAGCTCAAGCGCGCCACGGAAGAAGAGCAACTCTTCTATCCGCCGGATCCGAACTCCGTGGATTCCTGCGCGATCGGCGGCAACCTGGCAACCAATGCCGGGGGGCCGCGCGCATTCAAGTATGGTGTCACGCGCGAGTACGCCATGGCGATGGATGTCGTCCTGGCAGATGGAACGGTCCTCAAGCTCGGGCATGAAACGAAGAAGGGCGTGACTGGTTACGACCTGACGGCACTGATGGTCGGCAGCGAGGGCACCCTCGGAATCGTGACAGAGGCTACGCTGCGATTGATTCCGAAGCCGGAAGCCACGGTGACCGCGCTCGCCTGTTTTTCCAGCCTGGATGAAGTCGCACCCGTCGTGTCGGCGCTGCTTGCGCAAGGCCAGCTTCCTGCATGCATCGAGCTGCTCGACGAGGAAGCCATTCGCATCGTGCGCCCGGAAGCTGGATTGACGATTCCAAACGAGACGAAGGCGATGCTCTTGATCGAGCTCGACGGCGAAGAAGCGAGCCTCGAGACCGAGCTCGAGCGAACGGGCAACGTCCTATATGACCTCGACGCGCTGGAGGTATTGGTCGCACAACACAGTGGGGAACGCGAGCGCCTTTGGGCATCGCGCCGCGAGCTCAGCCACAGCCTCAAGCGCCAGGCCAAGAACAAGCTCGCGGAAGACGTCGTGGTTCCTCGCACCAAGATGGCCGACCTCCTCCGCTACTGTGCCGAGCTGGCCGAACAGCACGAGCTGGTGATCCCGACCTACGGTCACGCCGGCGACGGCAATCTCCACGTGAACTTCCTGTGGAACGATCCCGACGAGAAGGCCCGTGTCGACACGGCGATCGAGGCGCTTTTTCGGCGCGTAATCGAGTTGCGCGGCACCCTGAGCGGCGAACACGGAATCGGCATCCTGAAGGCGCCCTATCTGCCGATGGAGCAGTCCCCCCAGCTGATCGCCCTACAAGAAAGGATCAAAGACGTCTTCGATCCCAAGCACATCCTCAACCCCGGCAAGATCTTCCCAGCAGACGCCAAACGCTTCCACGGGGCTTGCTAGAGAAACGCAACCGGGCCGCAACGGAGCGCGACGCGGGGTTTCAACGGACGGGGCGGCTTGCAAACGTGGCCGGAAAAACTGGGGGACGGTGGCCACGCAAGCCGCCCCTCGATACTCGCGCCAAGTGGCAGCGGGTCGGTCGCATGGCCACTTGGCACTCATACGCCGCCGAAACCCCACATCACGCCCCGCCGCACCCCTACGTACGTCGACATGGATGCGGCCATCCGAGCCGTTCTTCTCCGCACAGGTGCATACACGGTCACGCACGTCGCCGTGGATGTCGATGCACGATCGCGCAGGCTCGCGTCGATGGTTCCGCCGCGCCCCGGCCTTGCGTCGCGTTCCGCCGCGTCCCGTGCGCCCCGAATCGACAACCTCGGGACCGACACGGGTGCAGACATCTGTCCCCTAGAGGAGCATGTTCGGCGGGGCTTCGAGTAGTGTCTTTAACGCTGCCATGAAGCTTGCGCCGGTGGCTCCGTCGATCACTCGGTGGTCGCAGCTCATCGTGAAGCGCATGCGCTTGCCCGGGACGATGGCGCCATCTTCGACGACGGGCTCGTCTCGGATGGTGCCCACCGCGAGGATCGCGCTTTCGGGAGGATTGATCACCGCGGTGAACTCTTCGATCCCAAACATCCCGAGGTTTGAAATCGAGAAGGTCCCGTTGGTCATCTCCTCGAGCTGCAGCTTCTTGTCCCGCGCGCGGGCCGCGAGATCGCGAACTTCTTCGGCGATCTGCATAACGCCCTTGCGATCCGCGTCGCGGATTACCGGCGTCATCAGGCCCTCGTCCACAGCTACCGCAACCGAGATGTCGACGACTTGATGGTAGTGAATCTCTTTGCCCATCCACGAGGAGTTGACCTCGGGGACGCGGCGAAGCGCGATCGCGGCCGCTTTGATGATCAGATCGTTCAGCGAAACCTTCTTACCCGCCGCCTCGAGCTCCGCGTTCATCGCCTTGCGTGCATCGGCGAGCGGCGCGATGTCGACATCGATGGTGAGATAGTAGTGTGGTGTCGTCTGCATGGACTCCGTGAGCCGCCGCGCAATCGTCCGTCGCATGCTGCTCGCCTTGACGACCCGGGGGGAAAGCCTTTCGCCACCAAGAGCAGGCGCACCCCGGCTCGCATCGCGCTCGCCCGGGAGCGCCTCGATGTCACGCTTGACGACGCGACCGCGAGGGCCCGACCCCTGCACCGTGTGCAGATCAATGCTTCGTTCGCGAGCCAGCCGACGCACGAGCGGAGACGAGAGAACGCGCCCCTCGCTCCGCGACTCTGGCACCGCCCCCGACGCTGGCACTGCCGCTGTCTCTGCCGCTGTCTCTGCCGCTGCCGCTGCCGCTGCCCCGGCCCCCGCCTCAACCTCCGCAAGCAGCTCGCTAATATCCTCCCCCGCCTTCCCAATGATCGCCACCGGCACATCGGGCTCGAGGGCCTCTCCGGCTGGGACCAAGATCTTCAGCAATACGCCGCGGTCAAACGAACGAAACTCCATCGTTGCCTTGTCGGTTTCGACTTCGGCCAGAAGGTCGTCGACCTCGACTTCATCGCCCTCGTTCTTGATCCACGCGACCAGGGTGCCTTCTTCCATCGTCGGGGAGAGCTTAGGTAATCCGATGATCTTGGCCATGGCTTACTTTGCGTAACTGACGCGCTTGACGGCGTCGATCACTCGCTCCTCGGTTGGAAGGACCTTGTTCTCGAGATTGGCCGCGTAGGGCATGGACACGTCGAGCCCGGTCACTCGCTCTAGCGGCGCGTCGAGATGGTCGAACGCCTCGCGCTGAAGCCGGTCGACGATTTCGGCACCAGGACCGCCATAGGGCCAGTGTTCGTGAACCACCACGCAACGATTGGTCTTCTTCACACTCTGCACCATCAGCTCGGTGTCGAGAGGTCGAAGGGTGCGCGGGTCGATGACCTCGCACTCGATGCCCTCGCCGGCCAGCTTCTCGGCAGCTGCCAACACCGTGTAGTACGGACGGCCCCAGCTGACGATCGTGCAGTCCGTCCCGGCCCGGGCCAAGCGGCTCTGGCCGATCGGGATGAGCTCGTCGACGCCTTCGTCCGGCACCTCTCCTTTGACACCGTAGAGAGTCTCGCCCTCGAGAAAGATGACGGGATTGTTGCTGCGGATCGCGCTCTTGAGGAGGCCCTTCGCGTCCCGAGGGGTGCTCGGCTGAATGACATGGAGGCCCGGAATATGGGCGTAGAACGGCGCCACGCTGTGGCTATGCTGTGAAGCCACCTGCTTCGCGGCGCCGTTCGGCCCGCGAAACACGATCGGCACTCGAATCTTGCCGGCGCTCATCTGGTGAACCTTGGCGGCGTTGCTGATGATTTGGTCAAAGGCGACGAACGAGAAATTCCAGGTCATGAACTCGATGATCGGCCGGAGACCAACCATCGCCGCTCCAATGCCCACTCCCGCGAAACCGGCCTCCGCGATCGGAGTGTCGATGACGCGGCGCTCTCCATACTTCTCGAGCAAGCCTTCCGACACCTTGTATGCGCCCTGGTAGTGGCCGACCTCCTCGCCCATGAGGAACACGCTCTCATCGCGCTCCATCTCTTCGAACATCGCTTCGCGGAGCGCCTCCCTGTAGCGTATCTCCCTCACGCGCCGTCCTCCGGAGCCAGCACAGTGCTCATCATCACGTCCTCGAGCGCGGGCGCCGACTCATCGGCAAAGCGTACCGCCGCGTCGATCTCCTCATCGATTTCCATATCGATGTCATCGAGGGTGTTCTCGTCGATGCCAAGTCCCATGAGTCTTTCGCGCACTACGACGATCGGATCCTGCTGCTTGCGTTGCTCGAGCTCGGTGCGGCTCCGGTATTTCGCCGGGTCGCTCATCGAGTGGCCGCGGAACCGGTAGGTTTGAATCTCGACGAACGTCGGCCCTCCGCCCGAACGCGCTCGGTCGACTGCCTTGGCAAGGCGCTCTTGTACCACCGCGACGTCGTGGCCCTCGAATCGATCGCCAGGCATCCCGTAGCCTTTGGCCTTGATCGACAGATCTTTGAGTGGGCTGGTTCGTTCGAGTGGGGTGCCCATGGCGTACTGATTGTTTTCACACACGAAGACGACCGGGAGCTTCCACAGGCCCGCCAGGCTCATCGCCTCATGGAAGCCGCCAATGTTGGTCGTACCCTCCCCGAAAAAACAGATCGTGACGCGGTCTTCCCCGGCGTACTTCGACTTGAATGCCGTCCCCGCCGCGAGAGCCAGATGGCCACCGACGATCGCCCAGCCACCGAGGAAGCCGCGCTCGACGTCGAAAAGATGCATCGAACCACCGAAGCCGCGCGAGCACCCGGTGTCCTTGCCGAACAGCTCTGCCATCGCCACGTCGGCGGCCATTCCGCGCGCAAGCGCAATGCCGTGATCGCGATACGTCTGAAAGATGTAGTCGCGATCTTCGAGGACCTCCGCCGCGGCCACCGCGATGGCCTCCTGCCCGATGTACAGATGAAGGAACCCGCCAATCTTGCCCTTGGCATAGTTGCGTGCCGCCTCCTCTTCGAAGCGGCGAATCACCATCATCGTTCGATATTGTCGAAGAAGGTCGTCCTTGTCCGGCAACGGAGCCCCCATCACAGGATCTTAGTGTACCCGCAGGGGCCTGCCATCAGAAGAAGTTGCTGATCCCGTACTCTGTCTGGAGCTCGATCAGGTATTCGAGGAATGATTCGCCATGCTGCAACTCCTGAAGCTTGCCGGCGCGGGTAGGATCGGTCGGATCGAGCGCTTGGGCTTCGTTTTGCAGGTCGACGAGGCGCTTGAGCAACTGGAAACCGACCTGCTCTTCCTCCAGGTTCAGTTCGAGGCTCGGCCGGATCTTCACAGCCACGTAAGGAGTTCGAAAGCGATTCGATTCGAAGACGACATAGTCGGCGTCCTCCGCCGCGTCGCAATCGTTCGGGACGTTTGGATCGACGACGATGTGACCCGCTCCCAGGCCGTCCGTCCCGTACACACAGGTCGGGCTCCCGTCAGACTGAATGTCGGGGATACTGAAGCCGGAGCCACTGCCCGCCTTGAACACGAGGAGCCGCTGTTCGAAGCTGGTGTCGTAATAGACGGGGAACTGTGCGAGGGCGAGGATCGCGGCCCAGCTTCGCAGAACCTCATTGGTCGTCCCCTCGATCGCCGGCCCCGGGTAGACATCGCGTTGACTGCCCCGACATGGCACGCGCGTGCCGTCCTCGATGCACTCGCCCAACGCCAAGCCGCGGTACCAACTCATGTGTTGAACGACGGGCTCCCCATCTTCCATCACTAGTCTCGGTGCGAACCAGCTCTCGTCCTGGAGGATCAGTCCGCCGAAGAACTCGGTCATCTCGGTCTGGAAGAGGTCGTAGAAATTGATGAAGTAGCGCTCATCGATGGTGAAGCTCAGACCACGGTCGCGAATTGCGAGCGCCCGTAACGCATAGAACTTGTCGTAGAAGACGCCAGCGCGCTCTGGCCGGAAGAATCCGAAGTATCCGTCCTGGTACTTCGTCCACATCCCGAAGCCCTGTCCGGGCAACAAGCTCAGATCGGCGCTGGGCAGGTCGATCGGTTCGCCGAGCCATCGGTAGGTGTTCTCGGCGGCGTCATACTGGTACGAGCCCTCGTCGGGGAGATTCACGATCTCGATGAACCAGTTCATGGCGTCGATCGACGCCAAAAACTGATCGTCGAAACCGAGCGGACCGGAGTTCAGGGAGAAGCCAGGCTCGAAGTTGAAGCGAAAGAACAGGTGCTGATAGATCTTCGCCGCGTCCCGAACCATCGGGATCGAGCCTCCGTCACGCGCGCCATCACGGCGGAATCGCCGGTAGTACTGTTCCGGGTATCGCTCTTCCCAGGAGCGGCGATAGTGGTCGATCACTTCTCGGAAGCTCTCCCCGGCATCGAAGCGACTGCACCAGGAGATGTCGTTGGTACGGTCGTCGGGGCAGAACAAGTAGCTAACCGGCGCGTAGTTCCTATCGCTGCTC